>OATI01000623.1_pt1 | contig 26751 bp, 16 predicted proteins | sample 1494981 | NCBI WGS metagenome assembly OATI01 (sample SAMEA2579952, study PRJEB22360) | human gut metagenome
TCTGAACTCTAAAAAAATCAATTTATTAATGGTTTAAACGGCTCTCTTGAGATAGGGAGCGCAATTTATTTACATATGAAAAACTTTAAATCAGGCACATACATAAACCAAGGTTACTACAAGAGTTTTCAACCGAACTTAATTAACAACCCTTGGGTAATTGAAAACATGGAGATAGTAACATTGTTAAGCAAAGCAGACAGAATGCTTGGCAGACTAGACATGTATTCAGAACATATACCCAATATCGATCTTTTCATTAGCATGCACATAATGAAAGAAGCGACTCAATCTTCTAAGATAGAAGGTACTCAAACAAATATGGAAGAAGTACTCATGTCTAAAGAAGATTTGCCATTGGATAAAAGAGACGATTGGACCGAAGTTCATAACTATATATCTGCGATGAATGAAGCTATTAAAATGCTCGAGACATTGCCTTTTTCTGCAAGGCTTATAAGAAATGTACATAAAGTATTACTTGCCAGGGTCAGAGGTGAATATAAACAACCAGGAGAATTTCGGAAAAGTCAAAACTGGATTGGAGGTTCTTCTATTAACGATGCCATTTTTATTCCTCCGGTTTGTACTTCAATCCCTGAATTAATGGAAGATATAGAGAAATTTGTACATAATAATTCTATTTTCTTTCCTGAACTATTAAAGATAGCCCTGATACATTATCAGTTTGAAACGATTCAACCTTTTTTAGATGGTAATGGCCGAACAGGGAGATTACTAATTACCCTGTACCTTGTAAGTAAAGGTATATTAAAGCGTCCTATTTTATATTTATCCGATTATCTGGAAAGGCATAGAAGTTCATATTATTCTAATCTGATGAAAGTTAGATTTGAAAATGATATTGAAGGTTGGCTTAAATTCTTCCTCCAGGGAGTTATTGAAACAGCAGAAAACGGAGTAAAAACATTTGAGGAAATATTACTTCTACAAAAAGAATATGAAGAGTGTATAAAACAATTAGGCAGCCGATCAGCCAACGCTTTAAAAGTAATAACCGAACTGTATAAAAAACCGATTATAGATGCAGCCCAGGTTTCAACTATAACAGATATAAGTCAGGCATCCTCTTACAAACTTATTGAAGAATTAGAGAAGCTTGATATTTTAAAAGAGATTACAGGTGGAAAACGTGGACGAATCTATATCTTAAAAAAATATGTAGAGATATTCAGATGATATTTTTTATCTTTGTTCCTGTGAACCTTAAATTGAATAAAATGTACATACGAGTAATTCTCTATCTGTTGCCATTTCTGATACTATCCGGAAATATATCCGGACAAACTATTTCTGCTGAGACTGAGAAAATGCTGGCCAGCCTGGACTCGTTGTTGGCTAAAAATGAGACTTTTGTCATTGCCAAGGAAAAAAGAATCGAGGACCTGAGGAAAATGGAACAGAAAGTTGCAACAGAGGAAGAGCAATACTGGATGAACAAACTGTTTTATGAAGAATATATGGTCTATGACAGCGACTCTGCATTTAGTTATATCCATAAAAATCTGGAAATAGCACAACAACTAAACAATCCCCAATGGGTTGCACAGTGGAAGATCGAACAGTCGTTCATCCTGACAGCCACCGGTTTTCTGAAAGAGGGACTGGATGCCCTGAATGAAATAAACCCCGAAAACCTGTCGCCTTATTACAGAACGGACTACTATGGACAAATGATGTATCTTTACTCTCATTACGGGCAATATTCCGGTGAAAACACCGCTCAAAGTACCTTCTACTATGCGAAAGAACAAACCTATCGGGATTCGATCTTCGCCAGTATTCCTGACAACCATCCATATGGTTTATGGTACAAAGGCTGGCAATACAACAAGACTCCACAAGCTGCAGAAGTAAAAGAGCAATTGAAAGAAGAACTTGCTTCCGCCTCCTTCGATTCCAGGAAAGACGCCATGAACGCTTATATCCTGGCAATCATGTATAGGGACGAAGGTAACGAAGATGAATATTTTCGTTACCTCATTTTATCAGCCATGGCTGATATACGGTCGGCCAACCACGATATCGCTTCGCTGGAAGAACTCGGAAAAACCTTGTATGAAAGAGGTTACATCGACCAGGCATATTCTTATCTGAACTACTGCCTGGGATGTGCACAACTCTATAAAAACAGGATACGTATGGTCGGCATTTCGTCCGCACTGGACGCCATTCACAAGACATACGAACAAAGAAACAAAAAGCAGGAAGCCGACTTGCGCCGGTATCTGTTCATCGTCAGCACCTTGTCGCTGGTCCTGCTGGCAGCACTGTTCTTTATCGGACTACAGATAAAACGGCTGAAAGAGTCCCGCAGAAAACTGAACGATGCCAACCAGACCCTGAACAAGCATGTAAGCGAACTGGAAAAAGCGCATACGCAACTGGCAGAAGTAAACAGCCAGCTCCAGTCACTGAACGAACAATTACTCGACACGAACTCCAAGCTGACGGAATCCAACTATGTAAAGGAAGAATATATCGGTTACGTCTTCAACATCTGTTCCAGCTATATCAGTAAACTGGACGAATACCGAAAAAATATCAACCGGAAAATCAGGACCGGTATGGTCGACGAAGTCAAAAAGATGACAGACTCCTCCACGCTGGCTGCCAACGAACTAAAAGAGTTTTACAGTAATTTCGATGCCATCTTCCTGCATATCTATCCTGACTTTGTCTCGGATTTTAATGCTCTATTACAACCCGACAAACAAATCATACCCAAAGAGGGAGAACTGCTGAACACCGAACTTCGTATCTACGCTCTGGTACGCCTCGGCATCAGCGATAGCGTGAAGATTGCCGAGTTCCTGCACTGCTCCCCTCAGACGGTCTACAATAATCGGCTGAAAACGCGCAGCAAAGCAATCGTTCCTAAAGAACATTTTGCAGATATTGTGAAATCTTTAGGGAAAATAGAGCGTTGAAACCACTCGGAAAAGCCTCCCAGACTACATTCGGAAACTTACTTTTTACGTATCAAACCACATATTCAAACCACTATATATCAACAATATAACAATTTTATAGATTTACCGATCCGGTTTACCAGTCCATTGGCACCGGTTATTCGCGCTATACTTTTGCAAGTACAAAAAGTGTAGAACAAATTAGTACGTTAACTTTAAAAAATGTATTCGTCTTATGAAAAACATTTTATTAAAAAAGAGGCTTCTTAAAGGTATGATACCTTTGTTGTGCCTATTGTTATTTCCAACATTTGTGTTTGCCCAAAAACTGACAGTCAGTGGACAGGTCAAAGACGCCCTCGGCGAACCGGTCATCGGCGCCAATGTAGTAGTAAAAGGAACCACCAACGGGGCCATGACGGACCTGGACGGTATGTTCACCATCAATGAGGTAGAAAAAGGCTCTACCATCGTCGTTTCTTTTATCGGTTATTTACCCCAATCCATCGTTGTCTCAGGCAATGCGCCATTATCCGTTACGCTGGCGGAAGACAACCAGGCGCTGGATGAAGTGGTCGTTATCGGTTACGGTGTGCAGAAAAAGAGTGTGGTAACGGCCTCCATCGCCAAAGTAGGCGCGGACGAATTGGCCCAGACAGCTCCCGTCCGTGTCGATAATGCGTTGAAAGGTCTGGCAGCCGGTGTACAGGTGACCACACAGAACGGCCAACCGGGTACAGGTTCAGTTATCCGTGTACGCGGAACAGGCACCATCAACACCGCCGACCCTCTTTATATCGTAGACGGCATGCCCATCAACGGAGGTATCGACAACATCAATCCGGCCGACATTGCTTCTATCGAAGTATTGAAAGATGCCGCTTCGGCAGCTGTGTACGGTTCACGTGCCGCCAACGGGGTTGTTTTGGTTACGACCAAGCAAGGGGCCATCGGCAAAGTGAAAGTGTCTTACGACTTCTCTTATGGCTGGCAATCCGCCTGGAAAAAACGCAGTATGCTGAATGCGTCCGAATACGCGACCCTGATGAACGAAGCACAGCAGTATTCCAACGGCACCGACCGTTTTTCAAACACTAATCTGGGTGTAGGCACCGACTGGCAGGATGTATTGTTTAACGACGGCGCTCCCGTACAGAACCATCAGTTAAGCATCAGCGGGGCAAACGAGAAAGTAAGTTACTATTTCTCCGCCGGTTATTATAACCAGGAAGGTATTATCGGTGGAAATTACGACCGTTCCAACTACGAACGCCTTTCATTCCGCAGCAACACCCTTTATACCTTATTCGACGAAACGAAGAACCGCAGCTGGTTAAGAAAAATGACCGTCGGTGTCAATATGTCTTATTCCCGTATAAACAATATAGGGGTAAGCGCCGGTAACCTGACCGGTTCCCCGCTGGGAGATGCCCTTTTCCTGGACCCGACCATGGAAGTCTACGCACAGGATGAGGACCATGTAAACGGCTATACGGCAGATATCCGCAGCAAGTACGGCGACCCTGTACGCGACCAGCTCACCGGACAGGTATTGCAGATTCCGGAAAACTTCAACGAAATTACGAATCCGCTGGGCCGCATGTCCGCACAGCCCGGAAGAAAAAACAATTCAGACAAAGTCATTGCCAACCTGACGGCCGAACTCGGTATCTGGGATAACCTGAAATATAAGTTCTCCTGGGGCTCCGACCTTGCATTCTGGGGATATGACGAATGGAACCACCCTTATTATCTGGGCAGAAACTGCAACCAATCCATTGCAGACGGACGTTCCAGCGTGATGTCCGAAATGAATCGCGGCTATACCTGGCAGATTGAAAATGTGTTGACTTACGACAAAACAATCAGCCAGCATACTTTCAACGTGGTATTAGGACAATCTGCCGAACGCAACACAGGCCGTCGCCTGTACGGTATGGCAAAAGATTTGATTGCCTACATGGGTGATAAGGCCAATATAGACTTTACGACCTCCCTTCCGAACAACGGAAACCGGAATACCGAAGGAGGATTAACCGACCCACACTCGCTGGCTTCTTACTTCGGACGTTTAAGCTACAACTTCGCCGAACGTTATATGTTGCAGCTCACCGTACGCCGCGACGGTTCATCACGCTTCGGTGAAAATAACAAGTGGGGTACTTTCCCTTCCGTTTCTTTAGGATGGAATTTAACGAACGAATCGTTTATGGAAAAACGCCCGGACTGGCTGACCAGTACGAAAATACGCCTTTCATGGGGTAAGAACGGTAACGAGGCTATCGGTAACTTCCGCTACACGGCGAATGTATCGATGAATAATAACTATCCTTTCGGCGCTTACGGCAGAGGCCAACAAATCGTAATGGGTTCCAAACCTTCCGGCACTCCTAATGCCGATTTGATGTGGGAAGAATCAGAACAGTATGATGCCGGTATCGATTTCGGCTTCCTGGGCAACGCATTGACCTTCACGGTCGATTACTACCAGAAGAAGACCAACGGTATGCTGAAAGAAATGGCCATACCGAACTATCTGGGCGAATCCAAGCCCTGGGGGAATGTCGGTTCGATGAAAAACGAAGGGGTTGAATTTGAAGTCGGTTATAAATATAGCCACAAGGACTTCCGTTTCGGCGTCAACGCCAACCTCTCTTATTTGAAAAACAAATTGGTAGACTTAGGCACAGCCGACGGTTTCGAGATGATGGACCAGGTACATATCCTGGGAAATGTCGGCCGTGCGGAGAACGGTATGCCTTATCCTTACTTCTACGGTTACAAGACTGCCGGTATCTTCCAGAATCAGGCGGAAATCGACGCTTATACAAACAGCAAGGGAGAGAAATTACAGCCGCTTGCCGTTCCCGGAGATGTGAAATTCGTAGACTTTGACAATGACGGTACAATCGACGATAAAGATAAAACCATGATTGGTAAAGGTACTCCGGACTGGACTTTCGGTCTGAACCTGACGGCCGCTTATAAAGACATTGACTTTTCAGTCTTATTTTCCGGTTCATTGGGACAGGACATTATGGACGTAACCCGCCGCCTGGATGTGTCTTCCGTAAATGTGCCCCAGGAGTTTATGAAACGCTGGCATGGAGAAGGTACTTCCAACACAATGCCCCGCTTCTGTTACCCGGGTGACGACATGAACGGTAACTGGAAGAAAGTTTCCGATTTATACGTCCACAACGGTAGTTTCGCCCGCATTAAAAATATGCAGATAGGTTACACCTTGCCGAAGAACCTGACACGCAAATTCTTTGTCGACAGACTTCGTCTCTATGTCGCCGCCGAGAACTTGCTGACACTGACCTCCTATAAGGGTCTTGACCCGGAAATAAATGCGACAGACGTAGCCGGAGATAAATCAAACGGCATCGACCGCGGCTATTATCCGCAGGCACGTACATTCACAGTCGGCTTAAATCTTAATTTCTAATCACTAAAAAATGGAATCGATATGAAAAAGAATAAACTATATACTTTCGCCGCTGCCATACTACTTGCATCAGGACTTGTTTCGTGCGGCGACAGTTTCTTAACCGAAGAACCGGCAAGCAGTGTGCCCATCACAGGGTATTATACTGACAATGCCAAAATGATAGAAGCCATGGCAGCCGCTTACGACCCGATGCAGTGGTTCGATTACTATAACGGCTGGTTCCCTCTGAACCTCGCCTGGGATGCTGCAAGCGATGATATTTACCCGGGTGGTAGCGACACGTCCGACCAGGGTTATCTTCACGAAATCTCCTGGTATGGCTGTAGCCCTACCAATGACATAAAAGGAGCATGGACCGTTGCCTACTCCGGCATCAACCGCTCCATCCGCTTAATGGACAATGCTGAAGAGGCAAACATCTCCGAAGCAGATAAAAAGTCTTACAACGCAGAAGGACGGGTATTGCGCGACTGGTATTACCTGGTATTGTGGAAAACCTGGGGGAATGTTCCATTTTATACGGAGAACCTGACTTTCCCGTATATCGCAGAACAGTTGAAAGCAGACGAAGTATACAATAACATGGTAACCGACCTGGAAGAGGTGCTGGATTCCAAAATTCTTCCGATGAAACGTGAACTAACATGGGCCGGACGAATGACTCAGGCAGCCGCTGCCATGATCTATGCCGATTATGTCATGTATCAGAAAGACGAAAGCCGTTACTCCAAAGCATTGGGTTATGTAAAAGAGGTTATCGCTTCGGGACAATATAAACTGGTTACGGACTACGACGACCTGTTCACTTATGCTACGGAATGGTCCGATGAAATCATCCTCGATATCAACTACATCTCTGCCGGTGGTAAACGCGGCTGGGGCAATGCTGGGGCCTGTGGGGGTACTGTAATCCCTGCTATGATTGGTGTAGACGGTTTGACTTACGTCGGCGGTCAGGAAACGGGACATGGCCCGTATACCGAATTTGAAGGTGGCTGGGGTTTCTGTGTGATTACTCGGGATGCATATGAAGCCTTCGAACCGGGAGATATCCGTCGGGATGTAGCAGTCCTGAACCTGGATACGTACCAGGAGGAAATGATGAACAGGGGAATCGCCGTGAATTATACGGGACGTTACCAGAACACCGGTTATTTCCTGCGCAAATATCTGGGCCGTCCGGGCGGTAAGGCCGACCAGGCTGGCGATGCGGACCTGAACTGGGAAAACAACTTCCACCTGTATCGTTATGCAGAAACTCTGCTGGTTGCAGCAGAACTGGCATGGCGCACCAATTCGGGAGAAGCACAAGGTTATTTCGACCAGGTACGCGAACGTGCCGGTCTGAGTCCCAAAGCAATTTCCGAAGAAGCCATCATGCAGGAACGCCGGGTAGAATTACTGGGTGAAGGAAAACGTTATTTCGACCTGGTTCGTTTCGGTAAAGCCGCTGAAGTCCTGAAACCGGGTGGCGGTGCTATTTATGTGACAAAGGATGCCCATCGTTTTGTCTGTACGGATGGTACCGTTACGCAGGACAAGCCGAAAGGCGAAGTTAAAACCAATGCAGACGGAAAACCTCTCAACCTGGTTATCAACGGCGAACTGAAATGGACTGGGAAAGGAGCTGCTATTCCGCAGCGTCCGCAGTGGACCGAGAACAAAAAGTATCTTCCGATTCCCCAAATTGAAATTGAATCATCTCATGGAGCTACTGTTCAGAATCCATATTAATTGATTATTAAATAGGGGATATCCAAAGAATGAAATAAGCTGTTTCATCCCGGAGGATATCCCTGTTTATCTTACTATGCCATGAAAATAAAACGATTATCTGTCTACCTGCTGCTTTTGCCATTCTTATCATGCGCAGAACCCCAGGGAACCCAAGAAGGAGATATTGAAAGCCGGGTGAATGCCTTGTTAGGGCAAATGACCTTGCAGGAGAAGATTGGCCAAATGAACCAGTTAAGCCCTTTCGGCGGCCTGGAAGAAATGGCCGGGTTAATCCGGGAAGGGAATGTCGGTTCGCTGTTGAACCTGACCGACCCGGAGCTGGTAAACAAAGCGCAGAGAATTGCGGTAGAAGAATCCCGCCTGGGTATTCCCCTGCTTATGTCACGCGACGTCATCCACGGTTATAAAACCATCTTCCCCATCCCGTTGGGACAGGCGGCGACTTTCAACCCGCAACTGGTGGAAGACGGTGCCCGTGTGGCGGCTGTCGAAGCATCGGCCGACGGCATCCGCTGGACCTTTGCCCCGATGATCGATATATCGCGCGACCCACGGTGGGGACGCATCGCCGAGAGCTGCGGTGAAGACCCGTATCTGAGCTCCGTGATGGGGGTAGCCATGGTGAAAGGTTTCCAGGGCGATTCCCTGAACAATCCGACGGCTGTTGCAGCCTGTGCCAAACACTTTGTAGGCTACGGTGCATCGGAAGGAGGACGCGATTACAATTCCACCTTTATTCCCGAACGCCAGCTGCGCAACGTCTATTTTCCTCCGTTCGAAGCGACTGCCAAAGCCGGATGCGCCACGTTCATGACTTCTTTCAATGATAACGACGGAATTCCCTCGACAGGGAACAGTTTCATCCTGAAAGATGTGCTGCGCGGCGAATGGAATTACGACGGACTGGTGGTAACAGACTGGGCATCCTCGGCCGAAATGATTTCCCACGGTTTCTGCAAAGACGAGAAAGAGGCAGCCATGAAGTCCGTGAATGCCGGCATCGACATGGAAATGGTAAGCGGCACGTTTATCCGTAACCTGGAAGAACTTGTCAAGGAGAAGAAAGTATCGGAAGCAGCGATTGATGAGGCAGTCCGTAACATCCTCCGTCTTAAATTCCGCCTGGGACTGTTTGATAATCCATATACAGACACAGACCAACAAGTAAAATATGCGCCCGCCCACCTGGCAAAAGCCAAAGAGGCGGCAGAACAATCGGTTATCTTATTAAAGAACGACCGCGAAACCTTACCTTTTACCGATAAGATACGTACCCTTGCCGTAATAGGCCCGTTGGCCGATGCCGCCCACGACCAGATGGGAACCTGGGTATTCGACGGAGAAAAAGCACATACGCAAACGGTTCTGGTCGCTTTGAAAAAGATGTATGGCGATAAAGTACGAATCATCTACGAACCCGGATTAGGTTATAGCCGCGACAAGCATACAGTCGGCATCGCCAAAGCCGTAAATGCCGCTATGCGTGCCGATGCCGTACTGGTATGCGCCGGAGAAGAATCTATCCTCTCAGGCGAAGCACACTCACTGGCCGACCTGCATTTGCAGGGAGCGCAGAGCGAACTGATAGCCGCCCTGGCAAAGACAGGGAAACCGCTTGTGACGGTGGTTATGGCAGGCCGTCCGCTGACAATCGGGCAGGAAGTCGAACAGTCCGACGCCGTTCTCTACGCTTTCCATCCGGGAACAATGGGCGGACCGGCCCTTGCCGACCTGCTCTTCGGAAAAGCGGTACCAAGCGGAAAAACACCCGTTACTTTCCCGAAGATGGTAGGTCAGATACCTGTCTACTATGCACATAACAATACGGGCCGCCCCGCCTCCCGCCAGGAAACATTGATAGACGATATCCCGCAGGAAGCCGGACAGACCTCCCTGGGCTGTACTTCCTTCTACATGGATGCCGGTTTCGACCCTTTGTTCCCGTTCGGTTACGGATTGTCTTACACCACCTTCGGCTATGACAACCTGCAACTGGCAACGAATCAGTTGGCTGTCGACGGAACACTGGAAATCAGCTTCGACCTGACAAATACCGGTAAGTATGACGGTACGGAAGTCGTGCAACTGTACGTACAGGACAAAGTCGGCTCCATCACCCGTCCGGTCAAAGAGCTAAAAGGCTTCCGGCGGATTCCTCTGAAGCAGGGTGAGACAAAGACAGTCTCTTTCTCACTCCCCGTCGAAGAACTGGCCTTCTGGAACATCGACCGGCAAAGAGTAGTCGAACCGGGCGAATTTAACCTCTGGGTCGGCCCTAACAGCGCCGAAGGATTACAAACAACATTCACAGTAAAATAACAGACATGAAAAAGAATATCTATTTAATGCTCATGCTCCTGCTGGTATCCGTTACCGGATGCCGGCAGCACACCGGCACTACAGATGCGGATACGGCCGACCTGCCGCCGGAAGCATTCATGCGTATCTCCGGCACCGACCTGATTACCTCCAAAGGGCAGAAGTTCTTTATCAAAGGGACGAACCTTGGCAACTGGCTGAACCCGGAAGGGTATATGTTTGGCTTCAACAAGACAAATTCGCCGGGACGCATCAACCAGATGCTCTGCGAACTGGTCGGTCCCGACTTCACCGCTGAGTTCTGGAAAGCGTTCAAAGATAACTATATTACCCGCGACGATATACGGTTCATTGCGGCGACCGGTGCTAATACCATCCGTCTTCCCTTCCATTATAAACTCTTCACTGACGAGGATTATATGGGATTGACGGCCAATCAGGACGGTTTCGCCCGCATAGACAGTGTAGTCGGTTGGTGCCGCGAGGCAGGCCTCTACCTGATTCTCGATATGCACGATGCTCCGGGCGGACAGACCGGCGACAACATCGACGACAGCTACGGGTATCCCTGGCTATTCGAGAGCGAAGCCAGCCAGCAGCTATTCTGCAACATCTGGAAAAAGATTGCAGCCTATTACAAGAACGAGCCGGTTATCCTCGGCTACGAACTGGCAAATGAGCCTATCGCGCCCTATTTCAGCAATATGGAAGAGTTGAACGGCAAGCTGGAATCGTTGTATAAACGGGCCACAGCCGCCATCCGCGAGGCAGACACCAACCATATCATCCTGCTGGGCGGCGCGCAGTGGAACGGTAACTTCCGCCCGTTCACCGACTTCACCTTCGACGATAAAATCATGTACACCTGCCATCGTTACGGAGGCGACGCCTCCAAAGCAGCCATCCAGGAGATTATCGACTTCCGCGACCGGGTAAACCTCCCCATGTATATGGGCGAAATCGGACACAACACAGAAGCCTGGCAGAACGCTTTCTGCCATGTGATGGAAGAGAACAATATCGGCTGGACATTCTGGCCGTACAAGAAAATCGACAAATCCTCCTTTGCCGGCATCAAAGCACCGGCTGGCTGGGACGCTGTCGTTGCCTTCTCCGAAGCTCCCCGGGGTACATACCAGGAAATCCGTGATGCCCGACCGGACCAGGAAACAGCCAAAGCTGCTTTAACGGAGTTTATCGAGAACAGCCGTATACAGCAATGCGTCATACAAAACGAATATATCCGCTCACTAGGTTTAAAGACACAATAACAATATGAAATTAATCAAATACATCGCTTGCAGCCTGTTGTTACTACCCGGTTTCGGGCAGGCACAGCAGGAAGTCCCCACTTATCTGGACAGTAGCAAACCCATTGAAGAACGTGTGGAAGATGCCTTGTCACGCCTCACACTGGAAGAAAAGGTCGCACTGACACATGCCCAGTCCAAGTTTTGTTCGCCGGGCGTCGCACGCCTGGGCATTCCCGAATTCTGGATGACCGACGGTCCCCACGGCATTCGTCCCGAAGTCTTATGGGATGAATGGGAGCAGGCGGGATGGACCAATGACTCCTGCGTAGCCTTCCCGGCTCTGACCTGCCTGGCTGCCAGCTGGGACCCGGAGATAGCCAGGTTATATGGCAAAAGCATCGGTGAAGAAGCCCGCTACCGGAATAAAACGGTCTTGCTGGGCCCCGGTGTAAACATCTACCGTTCGCCACTGAACGGACGCAATTTCGAGTATATGGGCGAAGACCCTTATCTGGCCGGAAAGATGGTAGTCCCCTATGTGCAAGGCGTCCAGCAGAACGGCGTAGCTGCCTGCGTGAAACATTATGCACTTAACAACCAGGAAGTAAACCGCCATACGACCAACGTCATCGTAGACGACCGTGCCCTCTACGAAATCTACCTCCCCGCCTTCAAAGCAGCCGTCCAGGAAGGAAATGCCTGGGCCATCATGGGTTCCTACAACCTGTACAAGAATCAGCACGGTTGCCATAACCAGTACCTCCTGAACGACATACTGAAAGGCGAATGGGGTTTCGACGGTGTTGTCGTCTCTGACTGGGGAGGCGTTCATAACACGCAGGAAGCCATCACCAACGGACTCGATATGGAGTTCGGAAGCTGGACCAACGGATTGTCCAACGGAGCCAGCAACGCTTACGACAATTATTATCTGGCAGATCCTTACCTGAAACTGATTCGTGAAGGCAAAGTCGGAACAAAAGAACTGGACGACAAGGTAAGACGCATCCTGCGCCTCGCCTACCGCACTACGATGGATAGAAACCGTCCGTACGGCTCGCTCTGCTCGGAAGCTCATTTTGCCGTAGCCCGCCGCATCGGCGAAGAGGGCATCGTGTTGTTGCAGAATCGGAATAACCTGCTCCCTATCGACCTGAACCGGGCAAAAAGAATAGCCGTCATTGGAGAGAATGCCATCAAGATGATGACTGTAGGCGGCGGTTCTTCTTCCCTGAAAGTAAAATACGAACTCTCCCCGCTGGACGGCATCCGGAAACGGGTAGGCGACCAGGCGGAAGTTATTTATGCACGTGGCTATGTAGGCGACCCGAGCGGTGAATACAATGGCGTGAAATCCGGTCAGGACCTGGAGGACAGCCGTTCACCGGAAGAGTTGATAGCCGAAGCCGTTGCCGTTGCCAAAGAGGCCGATTACGTCATCTTTATCGGCGGCCTGAACAAGAGCGCGCATCAGGACTGCGAAGATGCAGACCGTAAGGAACTCGGTCTGTCTTACGGCCAGGATAAGGTAATAACCGCCCTGGTAAAGGCTAACAAGAACCTGATTGTAGTAAATATCTCAGGCAACGCCATCGCTATGCCATGGGTGAAAGAAGTCCCGGCCATCGTGCAGGCATGGTATCTGGGGTCGGAAGCAGGCAGCGCCATTGCTTCGGTATTGACGGGCGATGTCAATCCGTCCGGCAAGTTACCATTCACTTTCCCTGCTTCTTTGCAGGATGTAGGTGCACATAAGCTGGGTGAATATCCGGGTACTCCCCGTAGTGACGGCAGCCCTATCGTGGATCAGAAGTACAACGAAGGAATCTTCGTCGGCTATCGCTGGGTGGACAAGGAAAAGACAAAACCGCTGTTCTCCTTCGGTCATGGCCTGAGCTACACTACTTTTGCCTACGGGAAGGCCGTAGCCGACAAGAAAGTGATGGGACAGGATGAAATGCTTACCATTACCCTGCCCGTCACCAATACAGGCAGTCGCGAAGGTTCGGAAGTAATACAGCTATATATCAGTGACCTGAAATCATCCCTGCCCCGTCCTGTAAAGGAACTGAAAGGCTTCAGCAAGGTAAAACTGGCTCCGGGAGAGACCCGGGAGGTAACCTTTACCATCGGAAAAGAGGCATTGAGTTTCTTCGATGACACCCGCCATGAATGGGTCACCGAACCGGGTAAGTTCGAAGCATGGATCGGCGCTTCCTCAACAGATATTCGCAATAAAGTAGCATTTGAATTGAAATAAGTACCCCCTGAACTTTCCCTAAGAGATGCTTATCCGACTTAAGGTTTGGTAAGTATCTCTTTCACAGAATCTATGAACAGACTGGCCTGTGGGTATAATTCTTCGACCATGCTTTGGTCGCAATAGACAAAGTCATCATAGTCACCACTCTGTCGCTTTTCAAAGAGAGTAGAGAAAGTCTTGCCTATTTTTAATGACAGCTTTCCTGTAGAAATAAAATGCAACCCAAGCATTGTTTTCACACCATTATGAGTCTGAGTCTGAATATCATATTTCAGTAATAAAGCTACAGCTGCATAATAACATGCATAATACATACGGTTAACGGCTGCATTATAAAATGATTCCCGTATCATAACCTCTGCCTCTTTCAACGTCTCATAAGCCCGTTGAAGCCTGTAAGCTATCAAAGCATTCCGGCTTTCTTCATCCAATATTTCTTTCATAATACAATCCCTTCATTTATAATGTTGACATAAAAAGGAGTTTTGAAAGGACGGTTATCCCATAACTTTTTTAAAACGATCATTGGACTGATAGAGACGCCTGTTCGTAACTCCAGCTCATAGAGAGGAAGCGTTATTTCCTCTTCCTGTGCCAGTGTCATTGTATCACCGTCAACCAGAATAAGAAGATCGATATCGCTGTCGGGACGGGCATCACCCCGTGCTTCCGAACCATACAAGATAGTCTTTGCACCAGGAGCAATACGACGTATAGTCTCTTTTATTAACTCTACAACTTCAGAACGTTTCATATCTCAATGGTTTCTTTAATACAGTTATAATCAGTAATAATGCAAAGATATAGAATCCTCCAGTCATATACAAACAAAAGGTGCGCCTCCGTTTTGGAAACGCACCTCTCTATTCAAAGCTTAGTATCAAGCTTTTATTCAGAGGCAACGAACGTATATACGTTTCCTCCGAAATCAACGGCTATCAACGTATTTCCGGAAACAGCTACCGAACCGAATACCGGAGCGCCTGTCGCATGCTTCCAGGCAAACCTTCCGGTCTCCTTATTCACGCCGTAGATAGTACCGTCGGAAGCTCCTACATAAACCGTATTGCCTGATAAGACAGGACTTGTCTCAATGGTTGCAGATACTTTACGGGAGTAAGGGGAAGTATATACCAATGCATCTCCGGTATTAAACTTCCATTTAATCTCCAGTGTTTCGCTATCCAATGCGACCAAACCGTCTTTTGCGGAGCCGAAGATGATCTCCTTATCAGTCAGTAACGGCGTTGAGGTTACATCGACACTGAAAGGCAGTTCCTTGCGAACAATCACACGACCTGTATTGGCATCGAGGATAAAGAAAGACTTGTCGGAGATAAGGTAAAGCAGGTCACCATGAACGGCTGCCGATGCGCCACGGTTGCGCAGACCGTTAGTGTCGGCCGTCCATTTCAAGGCGCCGGTCTTCAGGTCGTTGCCGTAGAGGGCACGCCATTGGGAAGAGGCGATCAGCATATTCTTTCCTACGGAGAAGGTGGTGGTGGTGCCTTCGCCCTGCCCCCAGTCTTTATTGCGCCAGATCTCACGTCCGTCTTTAGTGTCGATGGCACAAAGACCTTTGCCTGTCCCGGCATACACAACACCGTCGGAGGCAACCAGACCTTCGATCAAAGAAGGCAGGCCGGCTACCGGCAGTTGTTTCTCCCAGCTTAATTTACCGCTTTGGGCATCTACGGCATACAGATATCCCTGGGCGTCTTGTGCCAACACACGACCATTGTCGATAGCGATAGTATTTTTAATGGAATTACGTGTCTGGTATTTCCAAAGCAACTCGCCCGTTTGTCCGTTCAGGGCATAAATATGAGCATCACCTTGCAGGTTCTCATCGACAGAGGCAACATAGATCATACCGTTGTAAACCAATGGGGAAGTCATATAGATATTGGCTCCAATATTCTTCACCCAGGCCATTTCGAGAGGCGGGTTTACGCTCGAAGAAGCAGTTGCAACATGTTCGGGAGTACCCAGCAGGTTATTCCAGTCGGCTGACAAATCCGGTTTTACATTTGTTGGTTGATAGGTGAATACCGTTTCGGTTTCCGCCACTTCGCCATTGTTGAAGAGTGCTCTTACTTTCAGGGTAGCCATCTTCCCACGTTGAGCAGCCGTAAAGGGTACTTCGGAGTTCCAGCACCAGTCCGTAGCCTGGCTCAACTTACGATTGCTGACAAATGTCTTTCCATCTATCTGACAAGAATAAGAAACCTCTTTCACGGGAGAGACTGACGAATAGACATTCACTGTCACAGGCACAGCACCCGAAGCCAATACCGGAACTTGTCCTTCGGCCGGAGTAGAGATTTGGATACTTTTATCAAGATAAGTGTAACGCAATTCAGAGGTGAAATCACCTTTCTTGTCCACGTGCAGCACGCGGAAAGCGCTGGTAGAATGGTCGATACCTCCCTTGTCCAGGGTAGCAGTAGAGACAGAGTAGACGTTACCCTGTTTCTTTATGTAATTGATATGCCAGTGACCGTATACCCAGGCTTTCAGGTTATGGTCATTCAAGTTAATTTGTTCCTGGTCGTTGATACCGAAGATAAACTGGTCGCCGTAAGTCAGCAAGTCATGATTGAATACGACAATGGGCTTGCCTTGCGGGATTTGCGCCAGATCGTTCTTCAGCCAGCGATAGACATCTTCCTTCGTATAGCCCGGCTGATAATCGCCGCCCGCCATCGGTGTCACGATATAATGCACGCTACCGGCATCAAATGAATAAAAGACCGGACCGTAGATGCTTTCGAACAGTTCCTCACCGTATTTTCCTTTTACCAGGTCGTGATTGCCGACACAGTAGAAGATAGGGCAGTTCATATTGGCCGTATTCATCAATTTGATATGGGCTTTCAGACCGTTCTCATAACAGATATCGCCGGTATGGATAATAAAGGCGGCCTCCTCGTTGGAGGTATAATCGCGTACGTTGGATACCCAGTCACCATGATTGTCGGTGTTGAATATCTCTGTATCGGCGATATGCACATATTTATGACTGCCGTCGGATTTTATACCTCCGCTATAGGGTTGCAGCCCGAAATCGTACGAAATTTGGTCGCCATCAATACGGTGATAATGCTTATTGTTTGTTTTATAGCCGGAAGGGGTAGTGATAAAGATGAAGCGTTCCCGTTCGTGGCCGGGTAGGGTGAAAGAGCCGTCGCCAGCCGTCTTCACGACATTGAGACCATCGGAAACGAGAACACCTGCCATAGCTTTCTCGCCTTTATCAAATACTCCATTGTTGTTTTTATCGACAAAAACATGCCCTGTGTAGGCTGCATTGGCAAAAGAAGCGATGCAGCTCAGCAGGGCGATGCTCAAGATTGTTTTCTTCATGTTATTAATGTGTTTATTTAGAATATTAGTAGTAAGTTTTCTATTTTCTAATCGTAAAGGTTGTCAACACAAACCCGTGATCAGAAGCATAAAAGAAGTCTTCCCCTTTGAAAGAAAATGTTTCACCCAGAATATTGTCATAGCATTGGGACTCTACTGCCTGTATCGTCTTTCCTTGGTAATAAATGAAGTCGATACGATCCTGGCGATTGACTGTTTCCAGCGAATCGGCATCCGTCAGCCAGGTCGTCCCGATATTCTTCACCGGGTCGGGATTAATCTCACGGAAGCTATCCTTGAAGTTAGCAGCCTGCATTTCTTTGGAGACAGTCCAGTTCACGACGGCACCACCGTGATTATACATATCTTTGGTCGCCTCTGTCCAGTCCAGATGCGAGTGGCTGTTGAAATCGCCGCCCATGACGATAGGGATACTATCTGATTCGGCAATCATTGGTTTCAAAGCCCCGAGTATCTTTCGGATTTCTTCATCGCGTGTTCCGGCATCATCCCAAGCCAATATTTCTTCTTCTGATTTATCGGTCGGAACAAGGCGCATATCCGGCAAATAGTGAATCCAAGTATCGAACAGACGGACAGGAGTCCCGTCCATATCAATCTCTACACCTCCGAAATTGAAGGTATCTATCACATCCGGAAATGTATATTTCTTTATGATCGGATAACGGCTGAAGATACAAAGATTACTGGATATCAAATAATAATCATAACCGAGCGAATCAGCAATCATAGGAGCGGCTCCATATGTTTCCACCATCAAGATGACATCAGCCTGACTTTTTTTCAGGATACCGATCGTCCCATCACAGGCTTGCTGTCCATAAGCTTTGGAATGCCCTGCATGCCAAACATTCCAGGAGAGGACGGTGAGGTGTTGTTCTTTTTTCTGTTCAGAGCAAGAAAGGAACATACTCAGAAAGAGCATTATAGATATAATACTAACAAAACTTTGTGTTTTCATGTATATAATTTTATCGACAAAATTCAATGACAAAGATAAACAAGATTGAATAAAAAAGTGTATCAAAAGATTATATGATTTTCTTTTGATACACTTTTATTTAATAACTCTCTAAATAGAAAATATTATTCACAAGCAGTATCTGCCATATAATACTTATTAGGAAAACATTGACCTGCACAATCTTCGATTACCTGTAATTCATAACATGATCCTTTATAAATAACAAAGGAAGTATTTTCACCTCCGTATTCTTTATTGGCATATCTCAAAAGATTCTGATGAAAACGAGTCATAAGATCTGCAGAAAGTGGCCTTTTAGACTGAAACTCACGATAAGTCATTATAGAATATCCAGCCGCACTCCATTCCCCTGTCGTGCGAACGATAAGAGCCTGAATCTTTTCATTATCACCAGAATTAACTGTTTGTACTAACTGTTCTGAATCAACCTGTGCAATAACTTTAGCACTAAAAAATGTACAACTAAGCAAACAAACAACTATCATTAATAATCTCTTCATAATCATACTATTTAGTTGATAAAAATTCGTTTATATCAAAAAATTGACTAATAAATCTCATTTTGTAAAATCATTATTCCATACAAGACTTGCATTAAACCTAATATGAGTCCAAAACTATATTATATCCTGTATGACTACAATATCAAGATAACAAACTGCATCAAAAAATATGTATTTTATTAATACAGTCAGTTATCTTAATAATTAGTCCCAACTAATGCCTTCTTATTACCAGCCGGTAGGCTGTTTCAAGTTCGGGTTCAGCTGTACCTGCTTGAACGGGATCGGGAAATAATAATACTTCGGTGCGATGAAGGTGATCGGCATGTTCTTGTCTTTCACAAAACGGATATAGCCTTTATCGCTTTCGCTCAGATAGATACCTTGTTCCTTGCCATTTTCATCGAACAGAGTATAAACTGTCAGTTTATCCTTTTCTTCCGGTGAAAGGTTGTTATCTACCGGGGTTTTGAAGATTGCGATATCGGGTTCACCGTCGCCTGTGATATCCAAAGGACCGAAGCCGGGAATATACATTCCTTCAAAAGGACCTTCCATCAGCTTACCGGCATTCCATCTTTTTATATCATCTGTTCTCAAACCTTCGCAAGCCATTTCAACACGTCTTTCACGACGGATCTCAAGGATAACTTTTGCATTAGCACCTGTTACATCAGGATATTGGGCAGCAATCACCGGGTCGTTCGGAAGATTATTCATGTCCATTGGGGTTACTCCTACCCTGTTTCTCAATAAATTGATCGTGTTGTTGATGTCGTCTGCAGTAATCGTACCCAGTTCGGCTTTTGCCTCTGCATTGATCAATAAGACTTCTGCATAGCGGAAGATAGGAAGGTCGGTATAGTTCTTACCGTAACCACCGTTCAGATCCTGCGTTCTGGGATAGAACTTCACCTGCCCCAAGCCACCATAAGTCGGGTTTACTTTCTTAGCTTGAGTATCACCAGAACCGATGAAACCTGCCGGCATAATCGTTTCTGCCATACGCGGATCCCTGTTTTCAAAGATCTGTGTGAACTGTCGTTTGGCATAAGAATGGTCTAATGAAATGGGAGTACCATCCATCTTCAGATAACTGTCAGCCAGGCTTCTGCTCAAGTGCCATTGCCAGTCCAGCACAGAAGAGGTATTGTTGGAACGTCCGATCACACGGTCATAATCTGCAAACAAAATCATTTCTTTATTAGTAGACAAATCACCGACACAGAATAAGTTCCGGTATCCTTCCGCCCCGCTTCCGGTAATTTCAAAACCACCGTTTGTCATAATCTCATTGGTTGCCCAAACAGCCTTTTCAAGGAATGCATTGGCAGAACCTTGTAGATTCAGTTCAGTATGATATTTGCGGAAAGTTCCTTCATGCAATGCGACACGCGCCATCAGAGTTAAAGCGGCCCATTTATTAATACGAGTACGGCTTTCTATTGCCTGGATATTATCAACAGCAAACTGGAGATCTGCCATGATGGAGTCTACAACCAGTTCCCTCGAATCCTGTCCCTTTTCCAGCAACTCTACGTCAGAAGTCTGCAACGGTTTTGAATACCAGGGAGCAGATCCGTATCTCTTAATCTGTGAAAAATAAAACCAGGCACGGAAGAACTTACCGATACCTATGTAATGGTTGATTTCACCTTGGTCACCTTCAGCCCTGTAACCATTGGCCAACAGCACATTACATTTACGTAAAGTACCCCAGTCGGTATGACTGCCATTTACATCATCGGGATCACCATCATTAGCCCACCCGCCGACATTGGTCTCATCGATCTTGCCTCTCAGCAGGTTGTCAAACTCGTTGGAACCGCCATAAGTGCTAACATTATCAGAGAAAACATCATCCGTGCCATATTGCAGGATCTCATACAAACCATTTGTATAAGTTTCCAAGTCTTTCGGGGTCTGGAAGAAATTTTCTTCGCTAATACTTGTCTGTGGAAATCTATCCATAAAACTATCGTTACAAGCAACTAAGAACAAGCCCGCACCAATAGTAAGTATATATTTTAATGATCTCATAACTATCGATATTATTTGATTTAGAAATTAAGGTTGAATCCAAAAGAGAAAGAACGCTGCAATGGATATACCTTACCATCGTCATCCAACGCTTCAGGGTCCAGATTAGCTTTCAAGCCAGAGAACTCAAAAAGGTTTTCACCACTGAAATAGAAACGCAAGCGTTCAATACCAGCTTTCTGAGTCAGTGATTTAGGCAATGTGTACCCGAAAGTGAAGTTCTTCATACGCATATAAGCAGCATTCTGCAAATATTTTGTTTGAACGGCTGCCAGTTCGCTGCCTGTTGACTCTGCGATATAAGCCTTAATTCTAGGGAAATAAGCATTCGGATTTTCCGGAGTCCAGTGATCCAGATTCTGTTCCTGAACATTTGTCCAAGGTTGTGCATAAATACCCCAGAAATAGTGGTTACCACCGTCGGCATACCAGTCTTTCTTAGCAATGCCCTGGAAGAAGGCACGTACGTCGAATCCTTTCCAGTCTGCAGTCAGGTCAATGCTGAAAGGCAAACGGTTTGATTTGTTACCGATCTTCTTGTAATCACCCGGGTTGGCTAGTGTCCAGTCACCTTTATCAATCTTTCCGTCACCGTTTAGATCCTTAAATTTCAAATCACCTACATAGAACTGATAACCCTGGTCGTCTTCACCTACTTTAGACTGGTCGGCATGGTTCTTCAGTTCTTCTTCGCTTTGGAAGAATCCTTCGGTTGTTAATCCCCACAGTTCACCGATTTCCTGTCCTACATAATAATCGTCCAAAGAAGAAGTCTTTCCGATTTCTTTTCCATTAGCATCTCTGATGCTTACATAGTTATCAAACTTTGTAATAAACGAACGGCTGTCGGCCAATACCAAACGGATACCGTAATTGAACGGAGAATCCTTCAGGTTAAACTGATCTCTCCAAGCTACAGACAACTCCCAACCTCTGGTCTTCATATCTGCAGCATTTTCTTTCGGTTCCTTAATACCTACGACATTCGGTAATGTCTTACCCTTTGTCAGCATACCGGTAGTATAGCGCACATAATAATCGTAGTTGGCAGTCAATCTGTTATCAAAGAAAGACAAGTCGATACCACCATTGACAGTAGATACCTTTTCCCATGTCAAATTAGACGATACGATATAAGGCATATAGATTCCGATAGGACGGCTTCCATCCAAAATAGAACCGATTTCATATGTAGACATGCTGGGCAGATAAGTATATTCATCAACCCCCTGATTACCCAGGCTACCATAAGATCCGCGTAATTTGAAAGAAGTCATGTTCAAAGTTTCCTTTACGTTGCTGAAGAACGATTCTTCAGAAACTGTCCATGCTGCAGATGCAGAAGGGAAAAATCCATAACGGTCATTCTTTGGGAATTTAGATGTTCCGTCATAACGTCCGTTGAATTCAACAATATAACGATTGTCATAAATATAGTTCAAACGGAAGAATGTACCGCGAACAGACCATTCTTTTATTGTTTCACTCGTCTTTACTGTTCCTGTAGCCAATTCCGGAGTAGGATAGCCACTACTGATCAACTGGTCACGGGATACCCAGAAGCTGTTTGTCTTACGATACTCCTGGTTGAAACCGACCATTGCCTGCAGATAATGCTTTTCATTGAATGTTTTATGGAAATCCGTATACACATTGAATACGTTATAGTCGTAGAAAGCACTTTCATTTCTTGCAGAAGGGGTTATACCGCTTGTTTCCAAAGGTCTTTCCGGACCAGTCTTATAAGTATAGGGCAAGAATGACTTACGTGTTATCTCACTGTCTCTTCTGAAAGTAGCGTCTGCTTTCAACTGCCATACATCTTTCATCAGGTCGATAGTTGTGGCAAATGAAGTCTGGAATTCACGGCTGTTGTTTACCTTACGACCACCATCCTGCAGTTTTCCCAACAGGGCACCGCCACTGCTGGTCCAGGTTCCATCAGGGTTTTTAGGAACATCCAATGAGTTAGTCCTGTTCACCATATGGAAGAAGTCTTTGGTAGACCATCCTGACTCTCCGAAAGAAGGCTCATCATATGTACGATATGTAAAAGAAGTATTATTACTTACGTTCAACCAGTCGGTAATCTGATAATCCACCTTACCTCTCATGTTATAACGTTTGTAAAGGTCATTGCCGTAACGGTACATACCGTCCTGGTCAAAATATTCGCCGGAAAAATAGTATCCGACTTTCTTACCTCTCTGAGATATATTGAAGTTTACCGTATAAGAAGGAGCTGTTGAATTATAGACTTCATCCATCCAGTCCGTATGACCATAATAAGCCCATTTATTAGGATCGGTAGGATTAAGAGCCACCGGATTTAAAGAAGGATTTTCTGAATATTTTTTGGCCTCATTCATCTGCTCCTGTGTATAAAGCGGGTTATACAAAGGCCATGCTGCCTGGTTCTTTACATCCATTACCAGATAAGGATCAGTAACATGCTTCGGTAAACGGCTGATCTTTCTAGTTGAGTAATATGCATTTACGCCAATAGCGATCTTATCTGTTTTTGCAGCTTTTGTTGTTACAAGAATTACACCAAAAGCAGCACGGGCACCATAAATGGCTGCTGAAGCAGCATCCTTCAAAACAGAGATACTTTCAATATCATTTGTATTCAAACGGGAAAGCTCTCCGGCTGTAGTCGGAATATTATCCACCAAGATCAACGGATCGCCATCGTTGATAGACGTTTTACCACGGATATTGAATTTACTGGCTTCATTAGCACTACCACTGGGAACGGTAATATTCAAGTTAGGAATCGTACCCTGCAAACCTTGTCCCACATTAGTGATAGGACGGTTTTCCAAGGCTTTAGAGGTAATAGCATCCACTGCACCGGAAAGGTTGGCTTTTTTCTGCGTACCATAACCTACTACAATCACTTCGTCCAGCGTTTCGCTATCTTCGCTCAGAGTAACGTTTAACGTGCTTTTTCCGTTCAGAGGAATATCCTGGGTTTTATAGCCGATATAGGAAATACTGATAACGGCATTCGGCGAAACTTCCGGCAAAGAATAATTACCGTCAACATCGGTCACACCACCGATAGTAGTACCTTTTACCAACACATTCACACCGATCAGCGGTTCACCGGTAGCATCTTTTACATTACCTGTTACGGTGATTTTCTTTTCCTGCTGGGGAGCAACGACTGCTACCTGCTTTTTGTTTGTTTCATTCTTGCGAACGATGATTTGGCGGTCATTGATGATATACTCAATGTCCGTTCCTTCAAACATCTTCTTCAGGATGGCTTCAACAGTCTGGTTGTCGACGTCTACATTTACCTTTCTGTTCAGATTGATGTTCGAACCGTGGTACACAAAAATAAATTCACTGTTTTTTTCGATGTAGCTGAATACATCTTTCACAGTCCGGTTGTTCATGCGGACAGTCAATGTGGTTTGTTCCGCATAGGTTGAAGCTGCGTAGATAGCAGATCCTCCATAACTTACCAGACATAAGGCTAAACATGCACTTTTAAGAAAATGAGCCGGTTTTCGGCTGAATTCTTCATTCTTTTTCATACATTTGTAACGTTTTTTCTTTGATACATAAATTAATAGATTAAACAAGAAACCTGAGAACCGAGTGATATGGCCGTATCGTTCGGTTCTGTTTTTTTAATTCGATGGCTTTTTACATAGGCATTCTATTTTGATATTATTATGTTATTGTTAGCATCTGTCTTATATTGAAGAAACATCGACTGGCAGATGATATTGATCACATCTTCCATATTTTCCCGCAAATCCAGTTTTCCGGATATAGGAATATTTCCTATCTCTTCATTATACCAAATATTACGCCCGTAATAACGGGACAACCGGTCCAGCGTCTCTCCTACTTTCCGGTCGCTCAACATCATCATATTATCCTTCCAACAGATATATTCAAAAACATCCACTTCCTTTATATCTGTACCTTTATCATTTATTTCAATCCGCTGATTGGGAGAGAGTATCGACTTGTTATTCTTTCCGGAATTGACTTCCACACTACCATTAACCAACACGACAGAAGCAGAAGCATCTTCTTTATATGCACAGACATTAAACTGTGTACCCAGCACCTTTACATCAAACCCGTTTGTTTTGACAATGAAAGGGCGTGAAGGATCTTTCTTCACATCCAGGTAAACCTCGCCTTCCACAAGTATTTCTCTTTTATCTTTTCTGAAAACAGCCGGGTAGAACACACGTGTACCGGCATTTACATACATCTTCGTTCCATCCGAAAAAGTGATATCCGCCCTCCTGCCTTTCGGCACGATAATCTGGTTGATTTCTTCTTTGTTCTCTTTCTTTTCCTCTGTTGTTTCCTTTTTTACGACATGCTCTTCTGCATTCGACTTGCCATCCACATCGTATCTGATCGACGACTCATCTTTCAGTTGCATTTTATCGGCGCTTTCAATCAGGACAATTTCCTCTCCGGACAAAGAAGAGGTATTATTTTCAAGCAAAGCCAGCGACATGGATGCATCTTTCCTCATATCCATCCAAAAATAAAGACCTACAGAAAGAAGTACAGCTATTGAAGCTGCCACAGACAATATATAACGGGAACGTAATCTGAATGAAGTGCGTGGCTGAGTCGTCCGGACTTCAATCTCCTTCCACGATGCCAGTGCCTCCAGCAAGTTATCAGACTCTGCATCATGAACTTTCCGGAGTAGGTCTTTCCCGGCCTGCTCAAATGATCTTTTATTTAATATGTTTTGCTTTTTATCCACAAGTAACCTCTTTTATCCCTATTACGGGAGAGATCTCATTTGGTACTCACTTTTTTTGAATAAAATCAATCTTTTTTCAGATATAATTTCTTAAGACTAGATAAAGATCTGAATAACAGGTTTTTACTGGATTGATAATTTATACCCATTATCTCCGCTATTTCTTCATGCTTCAGTCCATTTACATAATATAAATAGATAATTTCCTGCTGATGGGAGGACAGCAGAGAAAAAACCTGCATGAGATGTCTGGCACGGTCATCTGCTTCCGAATCGTCGAAAGAGAGTAAAGGGAATAACTCGTCTGTTATAAATACTTCTTCATACAAGGTGATATCATCAGTCGGTTTTTCCTTTTCCAATGCATCATACAGCTTGTTACGTAAGGCTTTGATCAGATACCCTTTCACATTTGGAGTTGGAGAAAGAGAGGAATAGTTCTGAATCAGTTTAATGAAAATATCCTGAATGCAATCTTTTACCAGATCTTTATCGGAAACCAGTTTGGAGCCATAATTATACAACAAAGAATAAAAGCGGCAATAGATTTCTTTGAAAGCCTCCTTATCCCCCGTCAAACATGATTCCCATAATTTCTCATCGGATATTTGCATATAAACAATTGCTTATAATTTTGTTATAGCGTCTCAACTATAATTTGGTGCGCAAAAATAGGTACATAGTATTACATTCATATTACATCAAAATTAAGTAAGCATTAGCATTAAGATTGTATCCTTCATAAATCCATAAATAGTATTTGCATCCTAAAAACAGATATCTATCTCTCAAGCATGCCAGGAATAAGTTCTGTTAGAACTAAAGACCCAACGGATGCAAATATAGTTCATTTTTATTATAAGAGGTTAAATAGAGAGAAAGAATGAACGTTTCAAGAAATATTTGTTAACAATCAAAGAAATATATAGACCAAAAACCATTGTTTATTGGCAAAAGTCTTCAATATATGCTTTAGTTCTAACAGAACTAAGGTAAAACTAAAATATAATTGATTTAGATTGCGTACTAACAGAAATAACATCCGGTTCTATAAATAATTTTCTGCCTTCAGGGCAAACGCATTAGAAAATACAGAGACAATCAAGAAGTCTCAAAAATCAAAG
>OATI01000642.1_pt1 | contig 26030 bp, 22 predicted proteins | sample 1494981 | NCBI WGS metagenome assembly OATI01 (sample SAMEA2579952, study PRJEB22360) | human gut metagenome
GCCTGCGGTTGATGCAGGCAGCGCGCCTTTTGCGTTGAGCTCCGTTGAGGTTCGAAGTAGTGGACTAGTTGGCCATGACGCCTTCGGTCCAGGCCTCGACGTCCTCGATGCGCAGGACGTTGGCGACCTCGGCCACGCAGTCGACGCTGGCAAGCTCGGCGGCGGCAGCCTGGACGTCCTTCTCGAGCGCGCGGTGCGTCAGGAAGATGACCGAGCAGGCATCGCTGACGCCCGACTTGCCGTCCTCGACCTGGTTGATGAGCGAGATCGAGATGTTGTGCTTGGCAAAGATGTCGACCGTCTCGGACAGGGCGCCCACGCGGTCGGCGACCTTCAGGCGCACATAGTACTTGGTCTGGAGCTCGTCCATGGGCTTAAAGGCGAGGTTGTGGCCATAGGGCTCAATCTCGGGCAGTGGAGCCACGCCGCGGCTGATCTGCTCGGAGAGCGACAGGATATCGCCCACGACGGCGCTCGCGGTGGGGAAGGAGCCTGCGCCGGCACCGTAGAACATGGTCTCGCCCACGGCGTCGCCTACCACGTAGACAGCGTTCATGGCGCCGTTGACCTTGGCAAGCATGTGGTCGGCGGGGATCAGCGTGGGATGCACGCGGACGTCGACGCCGGCGTCGGTGTTGCGGGCGATGCCGAGCAGCTTAATGGTATAGCCGAGCTCGCGGGCCTGGGCGATGTCCTCGGCGCCGATGGTACGGATACCCTGCTGGTACACATCGTCAGTGGTCACGCGGGTGCCAAAGCCGATGGAGGCGAGGATAGCCGTCTTGCTGGCGGCATCGAAGCCGTCGACGTCGGCGGACGGGTCGGCCTCGGCATAGCCCTTGGCCTGCGCGTCGGCAAGCACGTCGGCGTAATCGGCACCCTCGGCGTCCATGCGCGACAGGATGTAGTTGGTGGTGCCGTTGAGGATGCCGGCGATAGTCAGGATCTTGTTGCCCACCAGGTCGTGCTCGAGCGTGCTCACGATGGGGATGCCGCCGCCGCAGCTGGCCTCGCACTTAATCTGCACGCCACACGCGCGCGCCTTCTCGGCGAGCGTCTCGACATGACGGCCCAGCAGGGCCTTGTTGGCAGAGACGATGTGCTTGCCGTGCTCGAAGGCGGTGGTGAAGATCTCGGTCGCGGGGTGCTCGCCGCCGATGAGCTCGACGACGATATCGACGGCGGGGTCGGTGACGACGTCATGCCAGTCGCTCGTAAAGGCCTCACGCTCAATACCGGCCGCCTCGGCCTGCTCCCAGGCAAGCGCGCAGGCGCGGGTCAGCTTAAGGTCGATGCCGTAGGCTGCCAGGTACTCATCGTGGTGGCTCTTGATCAGACGGGCCACGCCGCCGCCGACGGTTCCCAGACCGATCAGACCGACGTTCACGGTGCGCAGGGGTTCGCTCATTGATAGCTCCTTCGTGCATCTTATGGATGGATTAACCGCTTAATGGTTGAGTGCATTCTAGCGTGAACCGAGGGCGCGTGCTTGCCAGGCAACAGGAGTCGCACAAAACGGCACCCCCGAAACGCTGCGGAAACATTGGAAACATGCTCGCTACAAACGAACTTCCGTAACAAGCTGTCAGCGTTTGCACCATAAGGTTTGCCCTGTGCGACTGGGGCATGCAGGCGCTCGTCGGCGTGGAATGACGAGGGGCAGGTCGAAAAGCCCGCTACGGCCTATGTGATTCAGGACGGCAAGCACATCGCCGCCTAGGTGCGCACAAAACGCGACCGGTGAGTCTGTTTTAATCAGGGCAGAGGCGCTTGTAACAGAATAGAAATATTACTTTCACACAATAAAGTGGTGTTTATGCATAAATCAATTAAAACACGCATTTTTATGGATAAATGAACAAGGCCAAAGAAAAAGTTGAAATAATCGCCACTTTTCCCAACTAAAGCGTCTACTATTTTGCGAACGCCGAACACGGCGAAGGATGGCCTGTCGGGTAACCGAAACCCGACGAGATTTGAGAGGAGAGCCGTATGTCGAGCCTCACCGGTAAGTCATTGAACCCTGTTATGAATCGCAGGAGCGTTATCGCGAGCGCAGCAGGTCTGGGGGCGATGTCCATTCTAGCTGGCTGCTCCTCCAACGGCGGCAACAGCGGTTCCGCTTCGGGCGACGCTTCGTTTAAGATCGGCACCATCGGCCCGTTGACCGGCGCCAACGCGTCCTACGGCAAGTCCGTTACCCAGGGTGTCGAGCTTGGATGCAAGGATTTTTCGACCAAGGAACTGCCGCTTGCCAGCAAGGCCGAGGATGACCAGGCCGATGGCGAGAAGGCCGTCAACGCCTTCAACACCCTGCTCGACTGGGGCATGCAGGCCCTCGTCGGTCCGACCACCACGGGTGCGTCGGTTGCCGTTGCAGCAGAGTGCGGTAACGACCCCAAGACGTTCATGATCACCCCGTCCGCGTCCTCCGAGGACGTTACCAAGGGCAAGGATTGCGTCTTCCAGGTTTGCTTTACCGATCCCAACCAGGGTGTCAACGCTGCCAAGTTCCTGGCGCAGAAGTATGCGGACGAGAAGTTCGTGCTGTTCTATAACTCCGGCGACGCCTATTCTTCGGGCATCGCAGATTCCTTTAAGGCCCAGGCCGCTGAGTCCAAGCTCGAGATTGTTGACGAGGAGACCTTTAAGGACGACTCCGCCACGAGCTTTACCAACCAGCTGACCAAGGCCAAGCAGGCTGGCGCCACCATGATCTTTGCGCCGATCTACTACACACCGGCGTCCGTCCTGCTCAAGAACGCCAAGGACATGGGCTACGACGTCAAGATGATGGGTTGCGACGGCATGGACGGCATCCTGGGCGTTGAGGGCTTCGACACCTCTCTTGCCGAGGGTCTGCTGCTCATGACCCCGTTCTCCGCCGACGACGAGAAGAACGCCGACTTCGTCAAGGCATATAAGGATAAGTACGGCGATACCCCCGACCAGTTTGCCGCCGATGCCTACGATGGCGTGCACGCGGTGGCCGAGGCCCTCAAGGAGGCCGGTCTTGGTGTCGACGCCGACCCGACCGAGGTCGCCGACAAGCTGCCCAAGGCCATGCTCAAGATTACCGTTGACGGTCTGACTGGCAAGCTCACCTGGAACGATAAGGGCCAGGTCCAGAAGGACCCCACGGCGTACGTCATCACCGATGGCGAGTACGTACAGGCCAAATAGGCCGCCTTACATAGAGCGGTTTTGATCCCAAGCAGGGGAGGTTTTGGCCTTCCCTGCTTGCTTGGTATCTAGGGACAGTGTAACGTCCCTGTTTCATACATGTACTGGAAACCTATTCGAAAGGGGGATGTGGAACATGACGGTCTTTATCCAATACCTGGTCAACGGCCTGTCCATGGGTAGCGTCTACGCCATCATCGCGTTGGGCTACACCATGGTCTACGGTATCGCCAAGATGCTCAACTTCGCTCACGGCGACGTCATCATGGTCGGTGCCTATGTCTCGTTCTGCGCCACGTCGTATCTCGGCCTCCCGGGCTGGGCATCTGTAGTTCTCTCTTGCGTGGTCTGCACGGTTCTCGGTGTTCTCATTGAGGGTCTGGCCTATAAGCCGCTGCGCCAAGCAGGCCCGCTGGCCGTTCTGATCACGGCCATTGGTGTGTCGTACTTCCTGCAGAATGCCGCACAGCTTCTGTGGGGCGCCACGCCCAAGAACTTCACTTCGCTCGTCGCCTTCCCGGTGCCGGAGTTCTTGGCCAAGTTCAACGTGAGCGCTGTCTCGCTTGTCACCATCGTCGCCTGTCTGGTTATCATGGCCGGTTTGGTGTTCTTTACGGGCAAGACCAAGATGGGTAAAGCCATGCGTGCCGTGTCCGAGGACAAGGCCGCCGCTCAGCTCATGGGCATCAATGTCAACCGCACTATCTCGATGACGTTCGCCATCGGCTCGGCGCTTGCCGCCATCGCCGGCGTGCTGCTGTGCTCCTACTCGCCGGTGCTGCAGCCCACGACGGGCGCCATGCCTGGCATCAAGGCCTTCGATGCCGCCGTTTTCGGCGGCATCGGCTCCATTCCCGGTGCCTTTGTCGGCGGCATTCTCATCGGCATCATCGAGGCGATGGCGCAGGCTTACATTTCCACGAGCCTTGCCAACTCTATCGTCTTTGGTGTTTTGATCATCGTCCTGCTCGTCAAGCCTGCCGGCCTCTTGGGCAAGTACGTCCCCGAGAAGGTGTAGGTGAGCGTTATGAAGTTTCTTAAAGACAAGCAGACGCGTCACGACTTTGTCACGTACGCCATGTGCATTGTGGCGTTCGCCATCGTGTTCATTATGCAGTCTAACCACATGATCCCGCGCATGATCGCCGGTCAGCTGGTCCCCATCACGGCCTATATCGTCATGGCCATCTCCCTTAACCTCGTCGTCGGCATCGCGGGCGACCTGTCGCTGGGCCATGCGGGCTTTATGAGTGTCGGTGCCTACACGGGCATCGTCACCGCGGTCGCTCTCGAGAGCGCCGTTCCCTCCGATCCGGTGCGCCTTATCATCAGCATCGTGGTCGGCGCCATCGCTGCCGCCATCCTGGGCTTCTTGATCGGCATCCCGGTCCTTCGCCTGAGCGGCGATTACCTGGCTATCGTGACGCTGGCCTTTGGCGAGATCATCAAAGAGATCGTCACTTGCCTTATCGTGGGTGTCGACTCGCGCGGCCTGCACGTGATCTTTAACATCACGGGCAACTCTACGATCGACGACCTGCACCTGCTCGAGGACGGCACCGCCATCATCAAGGGCGCCCAGGGCGCCTCGGGCGTGTCGACGTACTCGACCTTCCTCGCCGGCGCCATCCTAGTCATGGTCGCACTCGTGATCGTGCTCAACCTGGTTCGCAGCCGTACCGGCCGTGCCATTATGGCCGTGCGCGACAACAAGATCGCTGCCGAGTCCGTGGGTATCTCCGTCACCCAGTACCGCATGATTGCCTTCGTGGTTTCCGCCGCCCTCGCCGGTGCTGCCGGAGCCCTCTTCGGCGGTAACTTCTCGCAGCTCTCCGCCACCAAGTTCGACTTCAACACGTCCATCCTCATCCTGGTGTTCGTGGTCCTGGGCGGTCTGGGCAACATGCGCGGCTCCGTCATCGCGGCGGCGTTGCTCACGGTGCTTCCCGAGCTGCTCCGTCAGTTCTCGGACTACCGCATGCTCATCTACGCCATCGTGCTGATCCTTGTCATGATCTTTACCAACAATCCGCAGCTCAAGGCGTTCTTCGGTCACGTCAAGGACCGCTTTGCTCCCAAGAAGGAGGTGGCAGCCGATGCCCAGTAAATTTGAGTTCAACAAGGGCAAGATGGTCCCGTATCCTTCTGGCGCCATCGTTCCCGATCGCGATCTGGGCGAGCGCCCGGCGCTCGAGTGCATCCACCTGGGCATTGAATTCGGCGGCCTTAAGGCGGTCGACGATTTCAGCCTAACCATCGGCAAGACCGAGATCGCCGGTCTCATCGGTCCCAACGGTGCCGGTAAGACCACGGTCTTCAACCTGCTCACCAAGGTGTATCAGCCCACGCACGGCACCATCCTGCTCGACGGCGAGGACACTTCGGGCAAGTCGGTCTATCAGGTCAACCGCATGGGAATTGCCCGTACATTCCAGAACATTCGCCTGTTCAACACCATGACGGTGGAGGATAACGTTAAGGTCGGCCTGCACAACCAGGAGCGCTACTCCGGCTTTGAGGGCGTGCTGCGCCTGCCGACGTATTGGAAGCACGAGAAGGCCGCCCATGAGCGCGCCATGGAGCTGCTGTCCATCTTTGATATGGAGCACCTGGCAAACGAGCAGGCCGGTGCGCTGCCTTATGGCGCCCAGCGTCGTCTGGAGATCGTCCGCGCGCTTGCCACCAACCCCAAGCTACTGCTGCTCGACGAGCCTGCCGCCGGCATGAACCCGTCCGAGACTGCGGAGCTCATGGAGAACATCGTCAAGATTCGCGACACCTTCGGCATCGCCATCATGCTTATCGAGCATGATATGTCGCTCGTTATGAACATCTGTGAGGGCATCTGCGTGCTTAACTTTGGTAAGGTCATCGCCAAGGGCACGGCCGAGGAAATCCAGAACAACGATGCTGTTATCGAGGCGTATCTGGGCAAGCAGGATAAGGGGGAGAACTAAATGGCAGAGCCGATGCTTTCCGTCTACAACATCAACGTCTGGTACGGCGCCATCCACGCCATCAAGGACATCTCCTTTAACGTCAACGAGGGCGAGATCGTGGCCTTGATCGGTGCCAACGGCGCCGGTAAGTCCACGACGCTTAAAACCGTCTCGGGCCTGCTGCGCTCCAAGACCGGCTCCATCAAGTTTATGGGCGAGGACATTACCCATACGCCTGCCGACAAGCTGGTGGGCAAGGGCCTGGCCCAGGTCCCCGAGGGCCGTCGCGCCTTTTTGCAGATGACGGTCGAGGAGAACCTGGAGATGGGCGCCTATACGCAGCCCAAGTCCACGGTTGCTCCGGGCCTTGAGCGCGTCTACGAGCAGTTCCCGCGCCTTAAGGAGCGCCGTCGCCAGGTCGCCGGCACCCTTTCGGGCGGCGAGCAGCAGATGCTCGTTATGGGCCGCGCCCTTATGAGTAACCCCAAACTGCTTATGCTCGACGAACCCTCCATGGGTTTGGCGCCGATTCTGATTGAGCAGATCTTCCAGATTGTCGAGGACCTGCACAAGGCCGGCACCACGGTGCTTCTGGTCGAGCAAAACGCCCAGATGGCGCTCTCGATTGCTACACGCGGCTACGTGCTCGAGACCGGCAAGATTACCATGACCGGCACGGGCCAAGAGCTCCTGCACGACGATAACGTCCGCAAAGCCTATCTGGGCGGTTAGATTGTTACGGCGTTTTACCAAACGCCGTAATCAGCCGACGCTGCAAGCCCGCCAGGGCGGCAATCTGCCTTTCAACTTCAAGGGCGCGACCAAAAGGTCAGCGCCCTTTCGTTTCACGTCACCTTGTCTCAAATGCGGCCCGCTCTGTCCGTCCTCTTACTGCGACGGTGCCATGGTCTAAGGTGGTCGTTGGGCGGGCCGCTGTTCCTGGCGCTGTGCGCACGGAATGGGCTACTTGTTAACCCAGTGGCTAACGTCCCTCCTTAGCTTTCGATCGCGGCTGCCGCGGCGTGGGTGTGCCGCGCGCATCACGGCGCAGCGGGCGTCCTCCTTCATGGCGTGCTCCTGAGCGAGGTTCCTGACATTGCAAAACGGGCATTCGCGGGTCGGATCCGCGTGCCGACGGTCTATCATCGAGACGGACCGTCGGCGACGAGCCAGTCATCAAAAACTCTCATTATTCGCCCCTTGGACGCGAGGACTGCGCTGCCTTGTTGCCCCATGCTCTCTTCTCGGAAGGATGGTGACCCGATGGGCTGGATAGAGGGCCTCAACGACGCGATGGACTACATAGAGGCGAACCTCGAGGGGGATCTCGACCTCGCCCACGCGGCGCGGCTCGCCGCCTGCACCGAGGGACAGTTCCGGAGGATGTTCTCCTATATCGCCGGCATCGGCCTCATGGAGTACGTGCGCCGGCGCCGCATCTCCCGCGCCGCGCTCGACCTGTCCCGCGGGGAGCGGGTCGTCGACGTCGCGGTCCGGTACGGCTACTGCTCCCCGACCGCGTTCAACCGAGCGTTCAGGGACGCCCTCGGGATTTCGCCCAGCGAGGCGAAGCGCCCGGGTGCCCCGCTCTCGGTCTTTCCGAGGCTCTCGTTCTCCCTCACCGTCACGGGCGCCGAGCCCCTGTCGTGGAGGATCGTCCCATGGGGTGGGATGCGCCTCGTCGGGGTGTCGCTTCCGTGCGGGCCGTCCGAGGCGGGCATCCTCGCCCAGATGGGGGAGGAGGGAAGAGAGAAGCTCGGGAGGTTCTGGGGAGGCGCCTCGCGCTCCGGGAGCATCGAGGCCCCGCTCGCCCTCGCCGACGGCTCGGGACCCGAGGGGGTTCTCGGGGTCAACGTGTCCGAGGGCGGGGAGTCGAGCTACCGGATAGCGGTGGCGTCCTCGGGGGAGGCCCCCGGCTGGGCGGACGAGATCCACGTCCCCGCCGGCACGTGGGCCGTGTTCGACTGCACCGGGCCGTGTGACGTCGCGACCGCCGAGCACTACCGCAGGATCTTCTCCGAGTGGCTCCCGTCCTCGGGCTACGAGCTCGCCGGCGACGTCAGCCTCGAGGTGTACCCGCATGGCGACTTCGCGTCGAGAGGGTATCGCAGCGAGATCTGGATGCCCGTGGCGAGGAGGCCCAGGGGGTGACCCGTCCTTCCTTTCGTCTGACGCGGGGGATGCCCCGCGGTGCCCGCGCGGGCGGGCACTGAGTAGAGAGGAAGAAACATGCAGGAAAAACCGATGGCCGCCCCCGCGCCGGGGGCGGTCGGTAAGTCGACCGTGGCGGGCCTCATGCTCGCCTTGTTCGTCGCGGCGCTCGACTCGACCGTGGTGGCCACTGCCATGCCGACGGTCGCCGCGGCGCTCGGAGGGGAGGCCCACTATGCTTGGCCGATGACCGCCTACCTCGTGTCGAGTACCGTGTCCACCCTCCTGTGCGGAGGGCTGGCGTTCTCGTTCGGCCTCAGGAGGGTATACGTGGCGGGGCTCGCGCTCTTCGCCGCATCGTCCGTCCTGTGCGCCGCGGCGCCGACCATGGAGGCGCTGGCGGCGTTCCGCCTGCTCCAGGGCGTCGGCGGCGGCGTCCTCGAGGCGGGTGTGTTCATTGCCGCGGCGATGATGCTCGCCCCGAGGGACAGGGGACCGTACCTCGGGGCGGCTTCGGCCATGTACGGGATTGCGAGCGTCGTGGGGCCCGTCATCGGCGGTGCCGTCGCCCAGGGGCTTTCCTGGCACGTCATCTTCGTCGTCAACCTTCCCGTCTCGGTCGTCGCCCTGTTCCTGTCGGGGCGTTGCCTGCCCGGCAGGGCTCCCGGGGCCGCTGCGGTTGGCTTCGACGTCTCGGGGAGCGTCGTCGCCTCGCTGTGCGTCCTGAGCGTCGTCCTCGCCTTCAGCCTGGCCGGCAGCGCCTTCCCCATGGCCTCGCCACAGTTCGTCGCCCTCGTCGCGCTGTCCGTCGCCTGCGCCGCGCTCCTTTCCCGCGTGGAGGGGGGCAAGGCCGTCCCGACCGTGCCCACGGGCCTGTTCCGACGCGGTCAGGTTGTGGCGGGATTCGTTTCCGGCTTCTGCGTCCAGTTCGCCCTCATGGCGGGCGTCTCCTACCTGCCTAGGCTCCTCCAGGAGGGGCTGGGCATGGCCGCGGCCTCGTCCGGCGCGGTTCTCATCCCCATGACGCTCGCCCTCATGGTCGGCAGCAACACATCCGGCGCGGCGTTTCGCGCGACCGGGCGGCTCCGCGCCATCGCGGCGTCGTCATCCGCCGTCGTCCTTGCGGCATCGGTGACGTTCTCTGCGATGTCCCCGATGCTAGCGGTCGCCTCCAGCGCCGCCGTCGCGACGGCGCTGGGTCTCGGCGTTGGCATCGGCATGCCCGTGTCCAACCTTGCCGCCCAGACGGGCGCCGATCCGGCAGACGCCGGGCGCGCCACCTCCATGGCCATGTTCTTCAGAGGCTTCGGTGGCACCGTCTCGACTGCGGCGTGCGGCATGCTTGCCCCCGCCGCAACCGCCGCGGGTACGGCTGGGGTGTTCGGCGCGGTGTGCGTGGCGGCCGTCATCGGCCTGGTCGCGTCGCGGTTCATCCCGAGGGAGATTCCCTCGTAGGCGCGGCTACTTCTCGGCTCTTTGCAATCGGGATGGGGATGCAAGGGACGGCCCCTTGCCCGGGGCCGGGGCGGGGGCCTCGGCTGCCAAGGGTGTGCCCGGCATTGCCGCCGGGCCCATCCCCGTCATGAGGTCATGCTCGACATCTCCTCGGCCTTTGCCGCGCCAGCCGTCGGTTCCGCGCGCCGAGATCGAGGAGCTCGCGACACCCTCAGGTTCGTGGAGCGGGCCGAGAACGTCCTGTTCGTGGGGAGCCCGGTATGGGCAAGACGCACCTCGCCGTCGCGTTGGGCATCGAGGCGGTCAGGGCGGGGCTCGAGGTCAGGTTCGTGGACTGCGCCCGGCCCATCGAGGACCTGGAGGATGCCGCGCTACGAGCAGCGCTCGACGATCATCACCACCGACGTGGGGATCGGCGGCTAGGGCAGGGTGTTCGGGGACGACGTGGCGGCGAGCGCGATCGCGGACAGGGTGTGCCACCACTGCCACCTGGCAAAGATAACCGGCAGGTCCTACAGGCTGAAGGACCTGCCGGGGGACGGGCCCGCCAGGGCGTGACCGGAATCGGTGAAAAAACGTTGGCGCAACCGGTGAAACCTCCTTTGCGCGAACGGTGAGCCTGCTTAGCGAAACGGGTGAAAATAGATTGACGCTAACAACCTCCTGGCCGTCGATGCGCAGGTGCGACTCCGCGACGGTGAGGGCCCCACTCGAAACCGAGTCTTCGCGGCTTCAGGGCGAGCAAAACGCCCAGATGGCGCTTTCGATTGCCACACGAGGCTACGTGCTCGAGACCGGCAAGATCACCATGACCGGCACCGGTCGAGAGCTGCTGCACGACGACAACGTCCGTAAGGCATACCTGGGCGGCTAGGGAGTTCCGCCGTTCTGCCGAACGGCGGACCGGCCGACGCTGCGCGGACGCCCTGACCGACATGCCGGAGCTCCTCACCCTTGGGCTATGCCGCGGTACGAGGCCAGGTGGTCGTGGTCCGGGAACCTCGCGTTGTCGACCGACACCGCGAGCTGCGCCGCCGTCCTCGGCGGCCTCGGCCCCCGAGTGGGCGATCCCCACACGCTAACGCCTGCAAACAAGGGGATCGCCAAGACGCCGCCGAGCACCTCCGTCATAGACGTGGAAGTGCGGCCGCGCTGAAGTTCTGCGCGGTGTCTGCTCGCTTATGTGCGCATCGCGAAGGAAGACCAGATCGGTGAGCGGGGTTGGCTCGAAGTCGAGAGATTCCCATCAGCCTCCCGTCGGTCGATGACCGGTTCACCACGCAGGAAGAGCGTGACGGAAGGTCTCGCAAAAAGGCTCCGAGCGCGGCGTGTTCACGCCCGTCGTGGTGCGCCCGGGGGGGCGGCTGCTATGAGCTCGATCATTTGCGAGGAGAAGACGAACCAGTCGTTGCAGATCCAATATGGATCTCGCCAATCTCGGCAAGCTGCTCGATGAGTGGAAGTCCTGTCGGGTCGTCTATTTCAACACCACCCAGAATGATGGTGTCATCGCGCAGGTCGATCTGTGTGTTGAACACAGCGAGGTTAAAGCCGGAGGCTACAAATCCGATAGCAGCCAGGACGAGCCCCGTGGCAACAAGCCCACCCGCTACGGCAAGGTAAATCTTTTTTACGCTGGACATGTTTGCACTCCTTCCTATGCCGTGAGCGGCGCCGCTTCAGCGCCCCTGCGGCTCTTATTGCCTCGATCTTCCCAGAAGGGCGAAACGGCTTTCTTCGCCCAAAGGGCAGAGAGGCGCGCGATCTGCTTGGACGCCGTCCAGGCGCCGGCTCCCGCGAGGAGCGCCACACCGATGGAAGCGAATCCCATTCCCATCGAGGTTAAAACGTACGGAACATGCCCGATAATGATGCCGTCCACGGCGAACAGGAGCCCCACCACGCCCGCGCCCCCGAATGCCGCGGCCACGATCCACACGCAGAGCGCAAGAACCCAAATGCAGATGTAGACCGTAGCGGCAACGGCGACGAACGCGAGCAGCAGTGGAATCCATACCGGAGAGCCCACGATGGCGAGCGCCCATAGAAGCGCCGTGCTCTTGCGTTTGGTCCTCGCAAGTGCGCGCGGCACGGCGGGCAGTTCGTCGAGCGTTGCCTCGGCGATCTCACCGGGCGTTCCCATGGTGGCCACAGCCTCGGCCTCCGTCATGCCGTCCTCCATACGGTCGGCGATGGCCTCCGCGTAGAACTCCTGCGTTTCCTTTACCTGATCTGCCGGCAGACAGGCCAGAAGTTCGCCCAGCCGGTTCAAGAACTCATCGCGCATCATGGTGCGCTCCCTTCACATAACGGTAGATCTCCTGCACGGATGGCCATTCGGCGAGGAACTCGGCGATACGCTCATGCCCGGCGTCCGTGATGCGGTAGTACCTTCGCAGCCGCCCGTTGTGCTCGGCGGAGCGCGCCGTGATGCACCCCGCCTTCTCCAGGCGCTTGAGCAACGGATAGAGCGTGGACTCCGTGAGCCCCATGCTCACGGGCACGTCCTTCACGATCTGATAGCCGTAGGACTCCTCGCCCGAGACGGCCGCGAGCACGCAGGCCTCGAGGAAGCCGCGCTTCATCTGTGCCTCCATCCGCACACCTCCTTTCGTAGTATACTGTGTCACACCTACTATATGACACATAGTATATGATGTCAACAGTTGTCGTATAGGGAGTCGGGTCTGTCTGTCCCCGGTATAGCGACGAGTGTCGGTTGACACATCGCGCGAAACACTAATCAGTGCTCCTTTGCTGCAACTCTCATTCGGCCACATTTCTGAGCAGCTACCTCCCCGCATCAAAGCGTGCCTGGCCCTGTACGGCTCGCCCCTGAACTGGATGAGCCTCCCATGGTGGACGATCCGGTCTATCACGGCGGCCGCCATCTGGTCATCGCCGAACACCGAGCCCCACCGGCAGGCCCCGACGTTCCCGTGCCGCGACATCGCGAGGCTGACCGACACCGAGGTTCCTCCGAACAGGAGGAACGGTCTCAAGCAAAATCAGTATCTTTATCTCGCGCGTCGCAGCAAACAGGATATGAAGGATATCGGCCTACCGATGAAAAGGAACGAGGGTAGGCCGAAGGAGAGCGGCACCAAGCGCGACATAATCCGCGACTATGCCGTCGAGCACCCGTAGGAGAGCCATAGCGAGATCGCACCATCTAAGGCGGATAGGCCGGCAGCAGGAACTTATAGATGCGATGCCGTCCCAGCTTGCGGACGAGCGCCAGCGAGCGGAACGCTTGGCCACCGAGCGGGACAAGGCGGTATCCGAACTCGCCGCAGCCCGCGAGACTTTGGCGAGGAAATCGATTACCGGTTTTTCACCAACAAGAAGGCTATCGCCGCGCGGTACTCAGCCCGTCGGTCTCATCTCCATTGCTGTCGACGCTTTGCCACCTGTTTCCGTCTTCCCCATGGAACGAGAGCTGGGTTAAGCCGGTCTCCTGGTCTCGGTACACTCCGTCTAGGCGGAACCCTTCGGAAATGCCACGTTTCAAGGTGTTCGCATCTTTTATGGATACGGCAGAGACTGCTATTGCGACCATCGCAACCAATAACGCCAGCGCAATGGGTATTTTGGCGGAGCCGGTCTTCATGCCAGCCTACTTTGCGCTTGCCGAGAGCCATGCTGTAGAACGTGTTGGGGCCGTCTCTGCGTAGGCCCTGCGTACCCCGTTCCTTGTCTCATAGACGACGTGGGGCTGAATCTTGTGGGTCACGTTGGCCGTCGCCTTGTAGAAGCCCGATCCGGAAATGTTGACCGCGTATCCCGTCACGCTGAGGGAGCGCCTTGCCTTCGGGATGGAAACGCTCACGCTGCCAACCCCTCCGGGAAGGGATACCGACACACCGGCTGATCCGCCGCCGGAAGGTGATACGAAGATGGAGCCACCTCTCGATATCTGCACGCCGCCCGCCGGCTGTCCGGCGACGTCATGACATCCGGTGCTCTTGTTTACCACACTGCCGTATACCGTGTCGTAGGTCGGACGTCCGCTAGCCCGTTCTGGGCGCGCCCCAATCGTAGCTCGAGACGGGCCCGGGCTGACAATTTCGACTGCAATGGACGTATGTAAACGACTACCCCAAAGCGAGAGTGGATAATCTCCCGTTTTTGGCCTGTTCGCGGGCTCAAGGTGGGAGATTATCCACTCTCGTTTTTTGCCGGCACTTGGGGGCGTTCCTTATGTGCCGACACTTGGGGACACTCCTTGTCAAGGTTTTGCTCCATCGTGCGGGTTGCTATTTAACGTGCGACAATGCCGTGTGGAAAAAGAAGTGTCTTTTGGGAGGCCATCTATGCAGTATGAGTTTTGTGCCGAGAACTTTGAACGGGTGCCGGCGGCCATCAAGGCCGGTGCGGGGCGCATTGAGCTGTGCGACAACCTTGCCGTCGGTGGCACCACGCCTTCCGCCGGCGTTATCAGCGCTACGGTCAATTACGCTCACGAGCGCGATGCGCGAGTGATGTGCATGATTCGTCCGCGTGGTGGCGACTTTCATTACAACCAGGATGAGCTGCGCATGATGGAGATGGACCTGGGCCTTGCTGTGAGCGCCGGCGTTGACGGCCTGGTCTTTGGCTGCTGCAAGCCCTGTGCCGGCGGCTGGGCGCTCGACGAGCTCACCCTCGGCGCCCTCGTTATGGCTACGGGCTGTGCGACCGAGGAGTGCAAGCGCGAGCCCCTTGACATCACCTTCCACATGGCATTTGATCAGCTCTCGCCCGAGGCTCAGCTCGATGCGATTGATACACTTGCCGACTGCGGCGTTACGCGCATCCTCACGCATGGCGGCGCGGCCGGTACGTCGATCGAGGATAATTTCGATCACCTGGCTCGTTTAATCGAGTATGCGGGCGATCGTTTGACCATCCTTCCCGGCGGCGGCATCACTACGACAAATCGCGACGCGGTCGCGGCGGCGCTCGGCATCTCCGAGCTCCACGGCACCAAGATCGTGCCGCTGGAGGTGTAGTCCGTGGCGCTCGTATTTGACGTCCAGCAGGCGAACGGTAAACCCGACGACAACCGTCGTCCCGGTATCGCGTGTCCCTTTTGCGACACGGAGGGGCCCGCCAGCATCATCCAGCGCGATGGTGACTGCATTTGGCTCGAGAATAAGTTTAAGACCTTGCGGGCCACCCGTCAGACCGTGTTGATCGAGTCGGCCAATCACGACGCCGACCTGGTGACCTATGAACCGGATGAGCTGCATCATGTGATGCGGTTTGCCCTGGGCTGTTGGCAGCAGATGATCGATTCCCAACAGTACCGCAGTGTGCTCATGTACAAGAATAAAGGCCCGCTTTCGGGCGGCAGCCTCGTCCATCCACACATGCAGATTGTGGGCTTGGAACAGGAGGACGGCTATGCGGCGCTGACCTCAGCCAACTTTGAAGGCATCGATGTCTGGCAGCAGGGGAGAATCTCGGTCAACATCTCAACCGAGCCGATCATGGGATTCTTTGAGGTCAACGTCTCGGCTCCACAGGGAATCGCCGCCAGCGATAATGCCCGCGACCAAGTCGAAACGGACCTGTTTGCCGATGCGATTCAGGTGGCCCTGCGCTATATCCTGCACGAGCACCACGGCGGTCGCGCGGAGTCGTACAACTTGTTCTTCTACCACCTGGACGGCCGGACCATTGCCAAGGCGCTGCCACGTTGGGTGGTATCGCCCTACTTTGTGGGCTATCGTCTGGCCCAGGTCAATGCCGAGACCACGCTCGATATCGATGCTGAGCGCCTACGCGCGCGTCTGGAAACGCTCGTATAGCAAGACTAATACCCGCGTCATGCGGACGGTCTAGCGTGCCATCGTGTCGCGGCCGGCCTTGACCCGCTTGCGCTGTTTGGCGCGCTCCTCACCGGTTAGGCGCTCAAAGAGATGCCCGATAATCGAGGCCAGCACTTGCTGAAACAGCGTTCCGCACATGACGGGGAACACGACCTCGCCGGGAAAATACTGTGTGGCGATGACGGCGCCCGAAGAGATATTGCGCATACCGCAGGTAAAGCACATGGTGGTCGTCTCGCTATACGGCAGGTGCAGGGCCCGGGCGATCAGGACGCCGATGATAAAGCCGCTGATGGCGAACACCAGGATAAAGAGGGCGACTTCCAAGCGCTCAACATTCATGTGCAGCACGTACTCGCTCATGGCGGTGGAGTTGGACGCGATGACACCCATCATCATGAACTTGCAGGCGGGCGAGAGTGCGGGGGAAAGTTTCTCGTGGCCCCAGCCGCGCGTGAGTTCGTTCATGACGATACCGAGCACGGCGGGTATGGCGATCATAAAGGCCATATTCTGCATCATGCTCGGCACGTCGATCGAGACGGTGGCGCCCAGCAGGAGCTTGAGCGTGAGAGGAATCGTCACAGGTGAGATGACCGAGGACGTCAGAATGATGGTGAGCGCGAGCGGGCCGTTGCCGCCGAACATGCTGATCCACATAAAGGCAGTGACTGCCACGGGTACGCTGTACTCGAGCACGATGCCGCAGACAAGGTTGGGATTGGAGCCAAAGAATAACGACCCCATGGCATAGGCTGCGATAGGGATAAGCACCGCCGAGACGAGCAACGCCAAGACCAGGTGCAGCGGACGATGGAACACCTCAGCCACCTGGTGAAAGGTGTTGCTCAGCGCGCCCTGAAACGTCATAAAGGCAAACAAGGCGGGAACGATGGGCTTAAGAACGCCGATCTGCTGGGGAAAGAGCACGCCGAGCGCCACGCAAATCGGAACGATGATCTGCATGTGCCCCGCGATAAATTTGCCCAGTCCAATCCATTGCTTCATATGCGCTCGTGACTCCCTTTGCTCGTGAATCCGTTTTGAATGGATATGCTAGACGCTCGCATGCGTCCGCGCGTCAGAAACGCTCGAATATTTCGAGGCTATTACCGGCATCGTTTACCGAAACCGCGGCGTGCCGAGGCGATTTGCGTCCGCGCTGCACGGTATAATAAATTCGTTCAACAGATCTGCCTGCCGAAGCGGGCATACACAGAGGACTCATCGCTATGAACCGTGAGAGGTATCGCGGCGACCTGCCCCTATCGGGGGTGGGCGCCTATGTCATCGCTTAAGACGACGCATCGCTGGGCGGTCGCTCGGCAAAACCCCGAGCTCGAAAAGGAGCTTTCGGCTGGCCTGGGCATACCCGGGCTGGTGGCGCGCATTATGGTTGCGCACGGCATTACATCCATCGAGGAAGGCCAGCTGTTTTTGACGCCTTCGCTCGCTCGCGACTGGGCCGACCCGCTTGTGATTCCGGGCATGGCGGTCGTTGCCGACCGCGTTGAGCGTGCTATTCGCAGCCACGAGCGCATCGCCGTCTTTGGCGATTTTGACGTCGACGGCATTACGTCGACTTGTCTGTTGACCGAGGCGCTGCGGATGTTTGGCGCCAATGTCACACCGTTTATTCCGCATCGCTTTGACGAGGGCTACGGCCTGTCGCGTGCGGCGCTCGACCGCGTTGACGAGCTCGCCCAACCCAACCTGATCGTGACCGTCGATAACGGTATTGCCGCCAAGGAAGAGGTCTCCTATCTGGAGAGCCTGGGGATCGATTTGGTGGTCACGGACCATCACGAGCCCTCCGATCAGGTGCCGCAGGGCGTGCCTCTGACCGACCCCAAACTCGAGGACGAGGGTCCCTCGCGTGAGCTTGCCGGTGCCGGCGTGGCGCTCAAGCTGGTGCAGGTCCTGGGTGAGCGTCTGGGCAAGCCGTCGTATTGGCGTTCGCTAATCGAGGTCGCGGCGCTGGGCACCGTGTCCGACATGATGCCACTCACGCCCGAGAATCGCGCGCTGGTCGCCGAGGGCATCCGGCAGATGCGCGTGACGGCCCGTCCGGGCTATATCGCGCTTGCCGCACTTGCCAAGGCCGACCTTTCCACCATTACGGCCGATGGCCTGTCATTTTCGCTCATTCCCCGCTTGAACGCCGCCGGCCGCATGGCCGATCCAAAATTGGCACTTGATCTGCTGCTTGCCCGCGATCCTATCGAGGCAAGCGCACTGGCGGCTGAGCTCGAGGGAATTAACCGCCCGCGCCGCGAGATCGAGGCAGGGCTCACGCGCGATGCCATGGCAAAGGTCGAGGAGACCTATGATGGCGGACGCGCAATCGTCGTGGGCGGCGAAGGCTGGCACGAGGGCGTCAAGGGCATCGTGGCAAGCCGTCTGACCAATCGCTATCACGTGCCGGCGCTGCTGTTCTCGATCGAGGGCGGTATCGCGCGCGGTTCGGGTCGCTCGGTGGGCAAGGTCAACCTGTTCGAAGCCATCGAGCGCTGTTCCGACCTGCTGATTCGTCGCGGCGGGCATGCGGGTGCGGTGGGCGTGACCATCGAGGCGTCCAAGCTCGATGAGTTCCGTCGTCGCCTTTCCGCCGTGCTGTCCGAGCTTCCCGCCGAGGACTTTGAGGACACCGACGAGGTTGCCGCCACCGTCGACCTCTCCGAGCTGAATATTGAGACCATCGAGCAGATCTCCCGTCTTGAGCCGTTTGGCCAGGGCAACAAGGTGCCGCTGTTGGCGGCCGAGGGCGTGACAATGTGCGATCGCGCCGTAGTGGGAAAAACCGGCGAGCACATGCGCTTCGTGGCAACCGACGGCGCCGCGAGTGTGCCGGCCATTATGTTCCGCGTACCGCAGATCGATAAGCTTATCAATTGCGATAGCGCCGTCGATTTGGTGTTCGAGGCCGTGGCCGAGCATTGGCAAGGTCGCGTAAAGCCAAAGCTCATGATCAAGGATGTCTTGGTCCGCGATACCACGGCGCCCAGCGTTGACGACCCGGCATGTGAGCTTCGCCGCGGCGTGGAGCCTGCGGACGCCGGTCTTCGTCTGGAGTCCCGCAAGCGCCAAACGCTCGCCCAGCTTTCCTATACCGAGCTGACACGCTCGCTCATTCACAGCTTTATCGGATCGAATCAGCCGCACCGCGCGCAGGTCGAGGCGCTCGATGCCCTGGCCGATCACCAAAGCGTTCTGGCCGTTATGGGAACGGGGCGCGGCAAGTCTCTTATCTTCCATGTGCATGCCGCGCGCGAGGCAGTCCTTCGCGGGCGTGCGAGCATCTTTGTCTATCCGCTGCGCGCGCTCGTTGCCGACCAGGCCTATCACCTCTCGTCGACGATGGCCGCGCTCGGCATTGGCGTAGGCGTGCTGACCGGCGAGACCGTGGAGGCGGCGCGCGATGACGTGTTTGCCGGCTTGGCTTCGGGCCGCACCGGCATCGTCCTCACGACGCCCGAGTTTCTGTCCATTCACCGCGACCGCTTTGCGCGTTCGGGGCGCATCGGTTTTGTCGTTATCGATGAGGCGCATCATGCCGGTCTTGCCAAGGGCGGCGACCGCAGCGCCTATCTCGACATGCCCGATATCCTCAAGGCCCTGGGCGATCCGGTCGTTCTGGCGGCGACGGCTACCGCGACGGGCCCCGGTGTGGCCGAGCTCGCCCGCGTGCTGCCGATTATCCGCACGGTGGTCGACGAGACGGTGCGCGAGAACTTGCAGCTCGAGGACGACCGAGACCTTGCGAGCCGCGAGAACCGCCTGGTGTCCATCGTCGCGACGGGGGAGAAGACCGTCATTTACGTCAACTCGCGTGATCAGTCCGTAGCGCTTGCCAAGACGCTGCGCAAGCGGGTACCCGATTGCGCGGCCCGCATCGCGTTCTATAACGCGGGGCTTGCACGCTCCGATCGTCGCCGTGTCGAGGAAGCGTTTCGTGACGGAAGCCTCAGTTGCATCGTTTCGACCTCTGCCTTTGGTGAGGGCGTGAACCTGCCCGATATCCGCCATGTCGTGCTCTACCACATGCCGTTTGGCGCCATCGAGTTCAACCAGATGAGCGGACGCGCCGGTCGCGACGGCCAACCTGCCGTGATTCACCTGCTCTATTCGTCGCGTGACGCTCGTATTAACGAGCGCCTGCTCGACTGCTACGCGCCCGAGCGCGACGAGCTCGTCACGCTCTATCGCGCGCTGCAGACCATGTGGCGCTCCAACCGCGGCAAGACCGGGGACGATTCCTTTAGCGCGAGCGATATCGACATCGCGCAGATGTGCCTTGCCATCGATGCCCGCACGCCGGTCGACGAACGCTCGGTGGAAAGCGGCCTGGGCATCTTCGAAGAGCTTGGTTTCTGTCGCGTTTCGGGGTTTGACGACACCCGTCGCATCGCGATGGCCGAAAACCCCGGCCGCGTGCAATTGAGCAGGTCGATTCGCTATTTGGAGGGCTTGCGCTCGCGCATGGAGTTCTCGGCTTTCCGGAGTTGGGCGCTCGATTCGTGCGCTTCTGATATGCTAGCCAAAGTTAACCGCCCGATCGTACCACGGGCCTAGGGGAAGGGGACCTCGATGGATGCCGCAGCCCGTACCGCCCATGATTCCACCCTCCAGCCGTTTTCGGAGATGGAGCACTATAAGCATGCCGATGAGCTGCCGCCCGAGATTATGGCGGACAGCTACGACAAGCTGGAGCGTCTGTGCCTCAAATATATGAATGAGGACGACTTCTCCAAGGTGGAGCAGGCCTATTGTTTTGCTGCCGAGAAGCACTGCAACCAAAAGCGGCGCTCGGGCGAGATGTACATCAACCATCCCGTCGAGGTGGCTATCATTTTGGCCGATCTCAAGATGGACTGCGATGTGGTGTGCGCCGCGCTGCTGCACGATACCGTTGAGGATACCGAGACCTCGCTTGCCGATGTTTCCGGCCTGTTTGGCGATACGGTGGCCGAGCTCGTCGATGGCGTGACCAAGCTCACCAACATCGAAGTCGATAGCATGGACGAGAAGCAGGCGCTTACGCTGCGCAAGATGTTCCTCGCCATGTCCAAGGACATCCGCGTTATCATCGTCAAACTTGCCGACCGCCTGCATAACATGCGTACGCTGGCGGCCCTTCGCGAGGACCGTCGCCTGTTTAAGGCCCGCGAGACCATGGACGTGTATGCGCCCCTGGCCGACCGCCTGGGCATGAGCTCTATTAAGTGGGAGCTCGAGGACCTGTCCTTCTTCTACCTGGAGCCCGATGCCTACCAGCGCATCGCGCGCATGGTAGCCGAGTCGCGCGAGGTTCGCGAGCGCTATCTGGCCGAGACCATCAAGACGCTCGCCGACGAGCTCAACCGCATTGGCCTGGAAGGCTTCCAGATCAACGGCCGTTCCAAGCACTATTGGTCCATCTACCAAAAGATGAAGCGCAAGGGCAAGGAATTCTCCGAGATCTACGACTTGGTGGCACTGCGCGTCATCACGCATTCGGTGCGCGATTGCTACTCCACGCTCGGCGCGGTGCATACGCTGTGGCACCCCATGCCTGGTCGCTTTAAAGACTATATCGCCATGCCCAAGGTCAATAACTACCAGTCGCTCCACACGACGGTTATCGGCCCCACGGCTCGTCCGCTCGAGATTCAGATTCGAACCTACGAGATGCATGAGCAGGCCGAGTACGGCATTGCCGCCCACTGGCTCTATAAGAAGTCGGGCGGATCGTCTGCGTCTAAGACCAATGATGCCCAGCGTCTGGACGACCAGATTAACTGGCTCAAACATTCGCTCGATTGGGCTGCGTCTGATGAGATCACCGACGCCAAGGAATACCTGCATTCGCTGAAGGTCGACCTCTTCGATCAAGAGATCTTCGTCTTTACGCCCAAGGGCGAGGTCATGGCGCTTCGTGCCGGCTCCACGCCGCTCGACTTTGCCTACGCCGTTCACACCGAGGTGGGCAACCACTGCGTCGGCGCTAAGATCAACGGTGCGGTGGCCCCGCTCACGCACGAGATCAAGACGGGCGACCGCGTTGAAATCCTGACCAACAAGAGTTCCAAGCCGTCGCGTGATTGGCTCAAGATCGTTAAGACACCTTCCGCCAAGTCAAAGATCCGCCGTTACTTCGCCGCCGCGACCAAAGACGATGACGCTGCTGCCGGCCGCGATATATTGGCCAAGGACCTGCGCAAGCGCGGATATGGCATCTCTACGCCGCGATCCACGCGTGCGCTCAACGCCGTGGCGGAGCAGTTTAACTACAAGCAGCTCGAGGACCTGTTTGCCGCCGTCGGCGCCGGCAAGGTTGCCCCGCGCGCTGTGGGTAACAAGGTCGAGCAAATCTTGGACCCCAAGCCCGAGGAGCAGCTCACCAAGACCGAAGCCATTGCCGAGGTCGTCAAGCAGCCTGCCCGCGGCTCCAACCGCAAGCCGCAAAAGCGCGGCAAGAGTGCCAGCAACGGCATTATCGTCAAGGGCGAGAGCAACAGCGGTCTGCTGGTCCGTCTGGCTCATTGCTGCAATCCGGTGACGGGCGACGACATCGTCGGCTTCATCACGCGCGGTCGTGGCGTTTCGGTGCATCGCGCCAACTGTCCCAACGTCAAAGGTCTTATGGAGCATCCCGAGCGCATGATCGAAGTGGAGTGGGACGGCGCTGCCGACACCCTCTTCCAGGTCGAGATCGTGGTCGAGTGCCTGGACCGCATGGGCCTGCTCAAGGATGTCACCATCGCCATTGGCGATGCGGGCGGCAATATCCTTTCTGCCGCCACCTCGACCAACCGCGAGGGTATTGCAACCCTGCGCTTTATGGTCGAGATCTCGGACGCGAGTGGCCTGGATCCGCTGCTGGCCTCTATCAGCAGCGTTGACTCGGTCTACGACGCGCGCCGCCTGATGCCCGGCGAGGGTGGAGCCCAACTTAAGCGCCGCGTTTAGTCGCGACGAACGTGCCACATTATCGATATTCGCTACACTCGAGGCATCGTTTGATGCCTCGAGTTCTATAGAGAGGAGAGGGACATGAGTGCTGTGTCCTTGGATGTAACTCCCAAGGGAACGGTCGAGATCGAGACACTCGTAAACGGTCCCATTCAGACCAATAGCTATGCTGTTATTTCGGACAATGAGTGCGTGATTGTCGACCCCGCATGGGAAGGCGAGCGCCTGGTGGAGCATATTCGAGCCAAGCATCCCGGCGTACGCATGCTTGGCGCCGTATGCACTCATGGCCATGCCGATCATGTTGGTGGTGTTGCCGGCGTGCGAACCACCGTTGGCGAGGGTTGTCAGTATGAGCTGTGTGCTAAGGATGTGGCGGTGCCGCATGCGAACATCGAGGAACAGCGAGCTATGTGGGGCATTGAGACGCCCGACCCTGGGGAGCCGACGCGCCTGCTCGCCGAGGGCGATACTCTCGAGGTGGGCGATATCTGCCTGCAGGTGATCGAGGCACCAGGGCATACGCCGGGCGGAATCGTCTTGTTTGCCGCCACCGAGCAGGGGAACATTGCCTTTGTGGGCGACACCCTGTTTCCGGGTGGGCACGGCCGCACCGATCTTTCTGGAGGAGACGAGGCGGCGATTCTGCGCTCGCTCTCCAAGCTCGCCCGGCTTCTCCCGCCCGATACCGTTTGCCTAACCGGCCATGGCGATTCGACCACCATGGCACGCGAGCTCATGCAGAACCCTTTCATGCAGGTGTAGCTTAATAGTCGGCTTTTTGAAGCACGAGAAGCGTCCAAACGTCAAGCTATTTTTCCCCAACGGGTCAATTTCGTAGGGCAAACGGTCAAAAAAGTCTGTTTGGACGATATTCGTGAACAAACGAACGTTTATGCTCGGGTGCGCCGTGGTAAAATCACAGGCGTTATCGGAGCAACCTTACAGGAGGTTTCTTTTATGCTCGTCAACGCAGCAGACATGCTCAAGAAGGCCGAGGCCGGCAAGTACGGTCTCGGTGCCTTCAACACCAACAACCTCGAGTGGACCCTGGCTATTCTCCAGGCCGCCGAGGAGGCCAAGTCTCCGCTGATCCTTCAGTGCACCGCTGGTGCCGCTAAGTGGATGGGCGGTTTCAAGGTCTGCGCCGACATGGTCAAGGCTGCCGTCGAGGCCACGGGTGTTACCGTTCCCGTCGCCCTTCACCTCGATCACGGTTCTTACGAGGACTGCTTCAAGTGCATCGAGGCCGGCTTCACGTCCATCATGTATGACGGCTCTCACGAGGAGACCTTCCAGCTTAACCTCGACCGCACCAAGGAGCTCGTTGAGCTTGCCCACTCCAAGGGCATGTCCATCGAGGCCGAGGTCGGCGGCATCGGCGGCACCGAGGACGGCGTGACCTCCAGCGGCGAGCTCGCTGATCCTGCTGAGTGCAAGCAGATTGCTGACCTGGGCGTTGACTTCCTCGCTTGCGGTATCGGCAACATCCACGGCGTGTACCCTGCCGACTGGGCTGGCCTTTCCTTCGAGCGCCTGGGCGAGATCAAGGCTCAGACCGGCGACCTGCCCCTCGTCCTGCACGGTGGCACCGGCATCCCCGAGGATCAGATCAAGAAGGCCATCTCCCTGGGCATCTCCAAGATCAACGTCAACACCGATCTGCAGCTCGTCTTCGCCAAGGGCGTTCGCGAGTACATCGAGGCCGGCAAGGATCAGCAGGGCAAGGGCTTTGACCCCCGCAAGCTCCTCAAGCCTGGTCGCGACAACATCGTTGCCCGCACCAAGGAGCTCATGGAGGAGTTTGGCTCCGTCAACAAGGCGTAAGCGTCGCTAAACTTCCCGCCGGAAGCCCCGTCTCCCTACACTGTTTCCTTTGCGCTCACCTGGCTTCGCCAGAAGTCGCGCCAAGGAAACAGTTCCGGGGGACGGGGCTTCCTTCGTTTAACGCCGCAGGGTTACTGGGCTGAATTCTTTTTTTGACTACCGTTCGGCGGTGTTGATGGCTCCCTTGTTGGGGCTTTCTTTTTATCTCGCTACAATGGACTTCAAGCGTTCTAATGACTTGGAGTTTGGTATGGCTGTTGTTAATGTGTTGCCTTCGGATGGGAAGGTTATTGACGAGGGTCCTGTTGGTTGCTCTGTTGATGTTTGCTGCGATGACTTTCGCCATCTCGATATTGGGCTACCGCCTGAGATTCTTCGTCTTAAGGATGCCGGGTATTTGACGCAGGCTGTTGCCGCCTGCGATCGCCTTTTGGAGCAGAACCCTGAGCCTTCGCTGGCTGCCTGCGTTCGTGCCGAGCGGTATCGCATGCTTGAGACGCCGCTTCATTTTTCGGTGTCGCGCGATCGAGCTATTGCGATGATCCGCGAGGAGTGGCCTGGGTTTACCGAGGAGCAGTTTGACGATCTGATTGACCGTAAGCGTATTGACTGGCGCTTTATCGATGGCGAGCTGTTCGTTCTCGACAACTTCCTCGATTCGCTTCGCGTATATCCCAAAGAGGTTCCCGGCATGCGTCCCGATCCTACGGACGGAATTGCACTGCGCAACGAGATGCTCAAGGAGATGGAGTCACAAAACGGATTGACTCGCGTTATTACGCTTAAGGCGTCCTTGTCTGTCCCCGGCGCTCTAGAGGGGGAGACCGTTCGCGCTTGGCTTCCCGTAGCCGCCACCTGCCGCCAACAGTCTCAGGTCGAGATTCTCGACATGACGCCGGAGGGTGCTGTTGCTCCCGCGAACGCTTCGGCGCGTACCGCCTCGTGGTCTTCTTCGAGTGAGCGCTCATTCTCGGTGACTTATCGCTATCAAATCAATGCCGCTTATCGCGATATTTATGGGGGTGCGCTTCCGTCGCATCCGTGTATGGACGCGCCGTTGCCCGAAGATATTTCTGAGGACCGTCCGCACATTGCATTCACGCCGTATCTGCAGCAGCTGACGGCCGGTGTTGTTGACGGACTCGAGGATCCGCTCGATCGCGCTCGTGCTATCTATGATTATCTGACGCAACATATCGACTATCGCTATCAGCCGCCGTACTTGCTTTTGGGATCTATTGCCGATGACTGCGCGCATTCGCTCCGCGGCGATTGCGGAGTTATGGCGCTCACGTTTATCACCATGTGCCGTATCGCGGGCGTGCCTGCCCGTTGGCAGAGCGGCCTGTACGTTGCGCCCGATTCGGTGGGGTCGCACGACTGGGCAGAGTTCTATACGCCGCAGACCGGTTGGCTCAACGCCGACGTGTCATTTGGATCTTCTGCTCGCAGGATGGGGGAGGAGTGGCGCCGCCGTCACTACTTTGGCAATCTCGACCCGTGGCGTATGGTGGCCAACAATCGATTCCAGGCAGAGTTTGAGCCCTCTTTCGACGGCATGCGCGAGGACCCTTACGATAACCAGATGGGTGAGGCTTCGGTCGACGGTCGCGGATGCCGTCAGCGCGAGATGCTCCGCACAGTCGAACTCATCGAGGTTGATTTCCGATCTCAGCCGAACACATTGAGCAAATAGGCCATTCCCGCAGTT
>OATI01000657.1_pt1 | contig 25390 bp, 20 predicted proteins | sample 1494981 | NCBI WGS metagenome assembly OATI01 (sample SAMEA2579952, study PRJEB22360) | human gut metagenome
GGCGGGAATCCATCTGGTCATTGCCACCCAGAGGCCGTCGGTCAATGTCATCACAGGACTGATTAAGGCCAATGTGCCGTCCAGGATTGCCTTTGCCGTGTCATCAGGTGTGGATTCCAGGACCATCATTGATATGAACGGGGCTGAGAAGCTGCTGGGAAAGGGCGACATGCTCTTTTATCCGGCAGGATTCCCCAAACCCCAGCGCGTGCAGGGCGCCTTTGTGTCCGATGAGGAGGTGGGCCGCGTGGTGGAGTTTTTGACAGAACAGGGCATGGTGGCGGAATATAATCCGGAAGTGGAAAGCCGTGTCTCATCCCCGTCCGCGGACGGAGGCGGCGGGGCTTCTGAGCGGGATGAATACTTTGTCCAGGCAGGCAGATTTATTATTGAAAAGGAAAAGGCATCCATCGGAATGCTCCAGAGGATGTTTAAGATTGGCTTCAACCGGGCTGCCCGTATTATGGACCAGCTGGCGGAAGCGGGGGTAGTGGGCGAGGAAGAAGGTACCAAGCCCAGAAAAGTGCTTATGAGCATGGAAGAATTCGAGGAACTGCTGGAGCAGGGGGATTAAACCTGGTTCCCGGGAACGTGGTGCAGGTGAATCGGACCGGGGAAACAGGAATGTATGGGGAAACAAGAGCAGCGGCTGCCGGCATGGGCGGCAGCGGCCGGTGCTTTTGAATAAAACGTTGGCGGACCTGCGGGGCAGAAAGCCGCAAAGCGTAATATAAGAGGAGGAACTAATCATGAAATCAGATATTGAGATTGCACAGGAGGCCGTGATGCGGCCCATCAAGGAAGTGGCTGCTGCTTATGGAATCGGGGAGGATGACCTGGAGCTTTACGGTAAGTACAAAGCAAAGCTGACAGACGAACTCTGGGAGCAGGTAAAGGACCGTCCCGACGGAAAACTGGTGCTGGTAACAGCCATTAACCCGACACCGGCAGGAGAAGGAAAGACCACTACCACGGTTGGTCTGGGCGAGGCATTCGGAAAGATGGGCAAAAAGGCCATCATAGCACTCAGGGAGCCGTCCCTGGGCCCCTGCTTTGGGGTTAAAGGCGGAGCAGCCGGCGGCGGTTATGCCCAGGTTGTGCCCATGGAGGATTTAAACCTGCACTTTACAGGTGATTTCCATGCCATCACATCCGCCAATAACCTGTTGGCAGCGCTCTTAGACAACCATATCCAGCAGGGAAACGCCCTGGGCATTGACCCAAGGCAGATCCAGTGGAAGCGCTGCGTGGACATGAATGACCGCGTCCTGCGCAACATCGTGGTAGGCCTGGGCGCAAAGGGAGACGGTATGGTCAGGGAGGACCACTTTGTCATTACAGTGGCATCCGAAATCATGGCGATCCTGTGCCTGGCAGACAACATGGAGGACTTAAAGAACCGTCTGGGCAAGATTATCGTGGCCTATAATTTTGCGGGAGAGCCTGTAACCGCAGAGCAGCTCCATGCGGTGGGAGCCATGGCAGCCCTCCTCAAGGAGGCGTTAAAGCCCAACCTGATTCAGACCCTGGAGCACACAGGCGCCCTGGTCCACGGCGGCCCGTTTGCCAACATCGCCCATGGATGCAACAGCGTAAGAGCCACTAAGACAGCCCTTAAACTGGCTGACGTGGTGGTGACAGAGGCCGGCTTCGGCGCTGACCTGGGAGCTGAGAAGTTCCTTGACATCAAGTGCCGCAAGGCGGGACTGAAGCCGGACGCAGTGGTTCTGGTGGCTACGGTAAGGGCCCTTAAGTACAACGGCGGCGTGCCAAAGGACCAGCTGTCAGCCGAGAATCCGGAAGCCCTTGAGAGGGGCATTGTCAATCTGGAGAAGCACATTGAGAACCTCCAGAAGTTCGGCGTACCCGTGGTGGTTACACTCAATTCCTTCATATCAGACACCGAAGCGGAATATGCTTATATCAGGAAGTTCTGCGAGGACAGGGGCTGTGAATTCGCTCTGTCCGAGGTGTGGGCAAAGGGCGGCGAGGGCGGCATTGCCCTGGCTGAAAAGGTAATGGAGACACTGGAGAACAAGCCAACCCAGTACCATGTGCTCTATCCGGATGAGATGAGCCTTAAGGATAAGATTGACACCATTGCCAGAGAGATTTACGGGGCAGACGGCGCGTCCTTTGCACCGGCCGCCGCCAAGGCATTAAAGCGCATTGAGGATATGGGCTTTGGAAACCTGCCGGTGTGTATGGCCAAGACCCAGTATTCACTGTCGGATGACCAGACCAAGTTAGGAAGGCCCTCCGGCTTTACCATCAATGTAAGAGACGCCTATGTATCGGCGGGCGCAGGCTTCGTGGTGGCGCTTACAGGTTCCATCATGGCCATGCCGGGGCTTCCCAAGAAACCGGCGGCAGACAGCATTGATGTGGACGGGAACGGTAAGATTACCGGACTCTTTTAAGAAATGGGCCTGGCCCGGCGTATCCAGGAAAGGAGCGCCGGGCCAGGATATATTTAGGCATAATATGAGATGCACGAAAAAGAAATGAGGTATTCATATGATACTTAGAACCTGGTTAAATGAGCTGGATTACGAACTTGTCAGGGGAAGCCTGGATGCGGAGGTCACAGAGGTGGTCTATGACTCCAGAAAGGCAGTGCCCGGCGCTGTGTTTGTGTGTATGGCGGGGACCCGCGTGGATTCCCACTGTTTTGTTCCCGATGTGCTGCGCGCAGGCGTCCGCGTGCTTGTGACGGAGCGGGACGTTGAGGAGGAGCTGGCTGCCTCAGGACTTACGGAGGATGAGATGGGCCGGGTGACAATACTTAAAACAGCGGAGGGCAGGAAAAGCCTGGCTCTTCTCTCGGCAGCCAGGTTCGGCTATCCTGCGACAGGAATGATCACCATTGGCGTCACGGGAACAAAGGGAAAAACCACCACCACCCATATGATAAAAGCCATTCTTGAGGCGGCGGGAAAAAAGGTGGGGATGATAGGTACCACAGGCACGGTGATCAATGGCCAGGTGACCCCAACCATGAATACCACGCCGGAATCCTATGAACTGCACCGGTCCTTCGCGAAAATGGCGGAGGCAGGCTGCCAGTATATGATTATGGAGGTGTCGTCCCAGGGAATCAAGATGCACCGGGTGGACGGCATCTCCTTTGACTACGGCATTTTTACCAATATATCCCCGGACCACATAGGACCGGATGAGCACGCTGATTTTGCGGAATATCTTTACTGCAAATCGAGCCTTTTGAATATGTGCAGGATAGGGCTGGTGAACTTAAATGACGGGCATTTTCAAGAGATCGTGAAGGATGCGTCCTGCAGGCTCTATACGTACCGCGTAAAGGAAGACAGGGAGACGAAAGCTGACTTTGAGGCGTCCAATATCCGGTATGTGTCCCGGCCGGACTTTGTGGGCACGGAGTTTGACGTCACAGGAAAACTGGATATGGACGTCCGCCTGGGAATCCCCGGCCTGTTTAACGTGGACAATGCCCTGGCAGCCCTGTGCGTATGCTCCTTTCTGGGACTTCCGGGAGAGAGGATTGTCCACGCACTGGAGCACATACGTGTCAATGGACGCATGGAAATTGTCCACACCTCATCCAGGTGCACGGTCCTGGTGGACTATGCCCATAACGCGGTGAGCATGGAGAGCCTTCTTACCACTCTGCGCCAGTATCATCCCAAACGCCTGGTGGTTGTATTTGGATGCGGCGGAAACCGTTCCAAGGACAGACGCTACTCCATGGGCGAAATCGGAGGAAGACTGGCTGATCTGAGCATCATCACGGCAGACAACTCCAGGTATGAAAAGGTGGAGGACATCATGGCGGATATCCGGGGAAGTATCGAGAAAACAGGCGGGGCCTTCCTTGAGATTCCTGACAGAAGGGACGCAATCCGCCACAGTATCCTTCACGCCAAGCCGGGGGATATGATAGCTGTCATCGGCAAAGGACACGAGGATTATCAGGAAATCAACGGTGTGCGCCATCACTTCCTGGACAGGGAAGCCATTGAAGAAACCATAAAAGAGTTGGGAGACGAGATACAGTATGACAGGAATAACGGTTAAGGAACTGCTTGAGGCCACAGGAGGAAACCTTCTGCTGGGGCAGGAGGATCAACATGCGGGACACATCAGCCTGGATTCCAGAAAAATGGAGGGGGATGACCTGTTTGTACCCATTGTGGGTGAACGGGTGGACGCCCACCTCTTTCTCTGCCAGGCAATTGCCAGCGGGGCCGCGGCAGTATTTACCAGTGAACATCACCGCTGGGAGGATGTTAAAGCCTCTGTCCGGCAACAGTGCGGGGGAAACAGGGAGCAGGAGAAGAAAGCCCTTGGGGCCGCGTGGATTGAGGTGCCTGACACGAAAAAGGCCCTTCAGGACCTGGGAAGCTTTTGCAGGAAACGCCTTACCCTGCCGTTGGTGGGAATCACGGGAAGCGTGGGAAAGACCACTACCAGGGAAATGATAGCGGAGGCCCTGAGCGCCGGATTCCTGGTGTATAAGACTCCGGGCAACAGCAACAGCCAGGTGGGAGTGCCCATTACCATAGCGGAGATCCCGCAGTCTGCTGAGATTGGCGTCATTGAGCTGGGAATGAGCGAACCGGGAGAGATGGAGCGCATTTCCAGGGTTGCCAGGGTGGACTGTGCCGTCATAACCAACATAGGGGTGGCCCACATTGAACAGCTGGGCTCCCAGGAACACATTCTGGAGGAGAAGCTGCATATCCAGGACGGGATGCCGGCAGAGGGCATATTATTCTTAAACGGCGACGATCCCCTTCTGGCCTCAGTGGTTCCGAAGGAGGGCAGAAAGAGGGTACTCTACGGACTGGGCCGGGACTGTGACTACAGGGCGGAGGATCTGCACCTGGAAGAAGGCTATCCCGTGTTCACGGCGGTTCACGGGGACAGAAGCGTCCGGGTGCGTCTCCAGGTTATGGGAAGCCACATGGTGAGCAATGCCATGGCAGCCCTGGCAGTGGCGGATACATACGGGCTTTCCATGGAGAAGGCGGCTCTTGCCCTGGGACAGTTTAAGGGCTATAAGGGACGCCAGCAGATATTTCAGTGGGGCGGCGTCACTGTCATTGACGACAGCTACAATGCCAGCCCGGTGTCCATGAAGGCCGGACTGGAGGTGCTGGCCAGCGTGAAGGGAGAAGGACGAAGGATTGCTGTCTTAGCCGATATGAAGGAGCTGGGCCTGGAAGCCGTCAGGTTCCATGAGGAAATCGGCGCCTACATAGGAGAACATCCCCTGGACATGGTCCTTTTGCTTGGAGAGCTGGCATCCTGCATTGGCAGCGGAATGGATGCAGCCCGCGCAGTGACGCCCCATATTGAAATGGACCGTTTGGCCCAGGTAGAAGAGTGGCTGGATGAGCACATTAGGGAGGGCGACTGCATTCTTTTTAAAGGGTCCAACAGCATGAAGCTGTCCGAGGCAGTGAGGCATCTGAAGGAAGCCAGGGCATGATTCTATCTGGATGCTCATATCTTTCCCTCATTTTGGAAAGAATGTATGGTATGGACAGAAATGTCACAGACAGTACATTCTGAATGAGATAAGGAGAAACATTGTGATGCAGCAGAAAGATGATAAGAAGATTCTCTGGCATACCCTGGCTTTCATGGCCTTTTCAACAGTCTGGGGATTTGGGAATGTGATAAACGGATTCTCGGAGTACGGCGGATTAAAGGCCATTGTATCCTGGATTCTTATATTTGCCATTTATTTTGTGCCCTATGCACTGATGGTGGGAGAGCTGGGCTCCACCTTCAAGCATGCCGGAGGCGGTGTCAGCTCCTGGATTCGTGAGACCATAGGGCCTAAGATGGCTTACTACGCGGGCTGGACCTACTGGGTGGTCCATATGCCCTATATCTCCCAAAAACCAAATTCCACTGTAATTGCAGCCAGCTGGGCCCTGTTTCAGGACAAGAGGGCCAGCGGCATGAATACCACGGTGATGCAGATTCTGTGCCTGGTCATTTTCCTGTTTGCCATGTACCTGTCCGGCAGGGGTATAGGGGTGTTAAAGAGGCTTGCCACGCTGGCAGGCTCTGCCATGTTCATTATGTCCATGCTGTTCATTGCCATGATGGTGGCTGCTCCGGCCCTGACAGACGGTGCCTTCTTAGCCGTTGACTGGTCCCCCTCATCCTTCATACCGGACTTTAACGCCAACTTTTTCCTGAGCCTTTCCATCCTGGTTTTTGCGGTGGGAGGATGTGAGAAGATTTCCCCCTATGTAAATAAGATGAAGGATCCTTCCGGGGATTTTGCAAAGGGCATGGTGGCCCTGGCAGCCATGGTGGCTGTGACCGCCATCCTGGGCACCATTGCCCTGGGCATGATGTTTGATTCCAACCATATTCCCCAGGACCTGATGACCAACGGCGCCTACTACGCGTTCCAGAAGCTGGGCGAATATTATCATGTGGGAAATTTTTTCGTGGTGGTATACGCGCTGACCAATCTGATTGGACAGTTTTCCGTTATGGTCCTGTCCGTGGACGCGCCCCTCAGGATGCTCTTAGACAGCGCGGATTCCCGTTTCATTCCCAGCAGGATGTTTGAGAAAAATGAACATGGCACCTATGTGAACGGACACCGGCTGGTGACTCTCATTGTCTGCGTACTGATTGTGGTCCCTGCCTTTGGCATCAGGAACGTGGACGTTCTGGTGCGCTGGCTGGTCAAGGTAAACTCGGTGTGCATGCCCCTGCGTTATCTGTGGGTCTTTGTGGCATATATTGCCTTAAAACGGGCCGGGAATGCGTTCTGCGGCGAGTACAGGTTTGTGAAGGGGAAAGCAGCAGGTATCCTGGTGGGCGGCTGGTGTTTTGCATTCACGGCCTTCGCTTGCCTGACAGGCATTTACTCAGATGACCCCTTCCAGCTGGCTCTGAATATCGTAACTCCCTTTGTGCTGGTAGGACTTGGGTTCATTATGCCATGGATGGCAGCAAAGGAGAAAAAAAGTTAAACATCCCGCATTGCCGCGGAGGTGTGTTTATGGTACAGTAGAGGAGAAATAAAGAGACAAAGGAGATGTCATATGAATATAGACAGAGAAGACTGTTTAAGCACAGCCAAAGAACTCATCAGTTTTCTTGAAAAAAGCCCCACCTGCTTTCACGCGGTACAGTCCATTGCGGACTGTCTTGAGGAGGCGGGCTTCACACAGCTTCATGAGGGCGAGAAATGGGAGCTCACAGAGGGCGGTTCCTACTTTGTGACCAGGAACGGTTCATCCATCGTGTCCTTTAAGGTGCCGGGAAAAGCATTTTCCAGTTTCCAGATTATGGCCAGCCACAGCGATTCTCCTTCTTTTAAAATCAAGGAAAATCCTGAGATGGAGGCAGAAAATCACTATGTAAAGCTGAACGTGGAGAAATACGGCGGTATGCTGTGCGCTCCCTGGTTTGACCGTCCCCTTTCCGTGGCGGGCCGTCTGGCTGTGAAGGAGGGAAACCGCATTGCCACAAAGCTGGTAAAGGTGGACCGGGACCTGCTTATGATACCAAACCTGGCCATTCATTTTAACCGCGAGGTCAATGACGGATATAAGTATAATGCCCAGGTGGACATGCTGCCCTTATACGGCGGAGCGGACGCAAAGGGAACCTTCATGGAAACTGTTGCTGAGAGCGCAGGGGTTAAAAGGGAGGATATCCTGGGACACGATCTCTATCTCTACAACCGTGTGCCGGGAAGCATCTGGGGGGCCAGCGGGGAGTTCCTGTCCTGCGGCCGTTTAGACGATTTACAGTGCGCGTTTTCCACCTTGAAGGGATTTCTGGAGGGCGGCCATCCGGACTGTGTGAGCGTTCACGCGGTATTTGACAATGAAGAGATAGGCAGCCTGACCAAGCAGGGGGCTGACTCCACCTTCCTGGAGGATGTGCTGAGACGGATTAACAGCGCCATGGGAAGGAGCGGGGAGGAGTACCTGATGGCCATTGCCTCCAGCTTCATGGTTTCCGCTGACAATGCCCACGCAGCCCACCCCAACCATGGAGACAAATCAGACCCCGTAAACCGTCCCTACATGAATGAGGGAATTGTCATCAAATACAGCACAAAGTACGCCACGGACGGACTTTCAGCCGCCGTGTTCAGGGCGGTGTGCCAGGAAGAGGGAATACCCTGCCAGGCATTTACCAACCGTTCCGACAAGGCAGGGGGGTCCACTCTGGGCAATATTTCCAACAGCCATGTGGCTCTGAATACAGTGGACATCGGACTGCCCCAGCTATCCATGCACTCCCCGTACGAGACAGCGGGAATCAAGGATACCTGCTATCTGATTCGGGCCGCAAAGAGGTTCTACAGCACCTCCATGAGGGCCATGGGTTCCGGGAGCTACGAAATGCGGCAATAACTATGCGCAACAGATATGCGGCAACAGATACCCAGCCATAGCCCTGAGAGGAAGAAAGGCCTCCGGGAATCATGGCTGGGTATTTGCTGGAACGATGAGAATTTGCTGGAACGATGAGAATTTGTTGGAATTATGAGAGAAAGAGGAAGGTAAGATATGTTTTCCAGAAAACAAATGATAAAGCTTCTGGCGCCCCTTATTGTGGAACAAATCATGGCGGTGCTGGTGGGAATGGTGGATGTGGTGATGGTGGCCGCGGTAGGGGAATCCGCGGTGTCCGGCGTTTCCCTGGTGGATTCCATCAGCGTCTTAATCATACAAATCATGGGAGCTCTGGCAACCGGAGGAGCCGTCATATCGGCCCAGTACCTGGGCAAGGAGCAGCCCAGGGATGCCAGGAAGGCAGCCGGACAGCTGATTCTGGTGACCATGCTTGTTTCTGTCATCATTGCCGGCACAGCTCTTGTAGGGGGACCCCAGCTGCTGGGAGGCATATTTGGAAAAGTGGAACAGGACGTCATGGACAATGCACAGACCTATTTCTGGATCACAGCACTGTCCTATCCCTTCATCGGACTCTACAATGCCTGCGCGGCCCTGTTCCGTTCCATGGGCAACTCAAAGGTATCCATGATGACCTCCTTTGTCATGAATATGATCAACATTATAGGAAACGCAATCTGCGTATTCGGTCTTAAAATGGGCGTGGCCGGAGTGGCGTGGCCTACCCTTATAAGCCGTGTGACGGCTGCTTTTATGATGTTCGTCCTCATACAGAGCAGGAACAATTCCATCCGTCTCAACAGCTGGAAGTTCCTGATTCCGGACCGTCATATGATAAAGAACATCCTGTCTATCGGAATTCCCAACGGGCTGGAAAACGGCATGTTCCAGTTCGGCAAGATATTCCTTCAGAGCCTGGTGTCCTCTCTGGGGACAGTATCCATAGCCAGCTTTGCCGTGGCCAGCAATCTGGTGACGGTCCTTTATCTTCCGGGAAATGCCATCGGCTTAGGCCTGGTGACCATAGTGGGCCAATGCGTCGGCGCCGGCCGTCTGAAGGAAGCAAGGAACGACACAAAGTCTCTTATTCTGGTGGTTTATGGAATCCTGGCCGTATTCAGCACTGCCATGGTCATCTGGTCCGGCCCGCTGGTGGGAATCTATCATCTGTCCCCCCAGGCAGCCCTCATGGCCCGTGAACTGCTCCTGATCCACAGCATAGCCATGATAATATGGCCCCTGGCCTTTATCATCCCTCACGCCCTGAGGGCCTCCCTGGACGCAAAGTTCACCATGGCGGTATCCGTATTCTCCATGTGGGTATTCCGAATCGGGTTTGCATACCTCTTTGTATACATATTTGACCTGGGCCTTTCCGGGGTATGGTACGGCATGTTCATTGACTGGATATTCCGGGCATTGATGTTTTCAGGAAGGTTTAAGGGGTTTGAGAAGAGAGCGGGGATTGTGGAGTGAGAGGTGAAGAGGCGCGGGGAGGCGGGGATGCCGCGTTCGTGGGAGCAAGGGGGAAGGAACCTGTAGATGCATCCCCAGCCTCCTTCCCCCTTGCTCCCACCCACTACGTATGAAACGCCTCCCGGCACTTCACCTCACAATCGGAAAAAGTAAATGGCCGGCTGGGGGAAATGGTGCGGTCCTGCTATTGTTCAAAAATGAAAAGCACTTTCCTGCTGGTATGTGCAGCTAATACGATTATTGATGGAGAAATTGTACTTTTTGGATGGGGTTTGCCATAAAACGTTCTGCCAGATAATTCAGATAATCACCATGAAGCGTCATAAGACACGGTTTTCTATAAAACGTATAAATATTACTAAATACTTCTAAATATCGCTTGACAGTTTTTGATTTTTGTGTAACAATAGTTACGCAACATATGTAGTGCAACAAATGTAATATAACAAGCGTAGTGCAACGTATGTTATATAACTTGCTCAATGACCATGATGTGACATGAAAATGAGAGAGGTAAGCCTATGCCGCCCAAAGCAAAGATAACGAAAGAAATGATTCTGAATACGGTTCTGGACATTACAAGAGAGGCAGGGTTTGAGTCTGTCAATGCCAGGAGTATTTCAGGCAGATTACAATGTTCCACGCGGCCTATTTTTACATGTTATGAGAACATGGATGAGTTAAAAAGGGAATTTCTTGATTATGCTTATGAATTTTACAGTCAGTATGTTGAGGATTTCAGCGGTTCTGAAAACATAAATCCATGTCTGGTTCTGCCGGTTTCGTACATTGAGTTTGCCAAAGAAGAGACGCATCTGTTCAGGCTTTTATTCATAAACCATATGGAACTGAGCATGGAGGAGCCAAAGGATTTCTATAAGGAGGCTGGCAACGAAAAGAGGGAAAAGATATTTTCGGATGCCGTTGGAATTGAACCGGAGCCGGCAAAAGCAATATTCATGGATTTATTCCTTTATTCCCATGGCATAGCAGTCCTGGCAGCGGCGCAAAAAATAACATTAGACAGGAACCGCATAGAAAAAATGGCTGCAAACATGCTGACAGCTCTCATAAGACAGGAAAAACCGGACTGGACATTATCCCTTTAGCGGTATGGCCGAATCAATAAAAACATAGGGGTGCAATATGAAAACAAATCAATACATCATTGATTATTACAATAGCTATGACGAGGACAGCCGACTGAGTCCAAAGCATGGGACCGTGGAATTTCTGACAACCATGCGCTACATAGAAAAATACATAAAACCCGGAAGTCGTGTTCTTGAAATCGGAGCCGGAACCGGCCGTTATTCCCATGCGCTGGCGCGTCAGGGATACATGGTTGACGCAGTGGAACTGGTCCCCCATAACATCGAAGTATTCCGCAGGCATATGCTGCCAACAGAACATATAACAATTACCCAGGGCAATGCACTGGACCTATCTGCGTTTCCTGACAACCGATATGACATCACGCTGCTGTTGGGTCCCCTATACCATCTGTACAGCAAAGAAGAAAAGCGCCAGGCATTGGGCGAGGCCATCCGCGTCACAAAGCAGGGAGGCATAATCTTTGCCGCATACGTCATATCCGACGGCTGTCTCCTGGACGAAGGATTCAACCGCGGCAATATCAATGCAGCTGAATACATAAAAAACGGACTGCTGGACCCCGAAACATTTGCAGCCAAATCCGAGCCAAAGGATTTGTTTGAGCTTGTACGCAAAGAAGACATCGACGATTTGATGTCCATATTCCCAACAACACGCCTGCATTATGCGGCGGCTGACGGCTGTGCGCTGCTAATACGGGAAGCAATCGACAAAATGGACGATGAAACATTCAAATTATATTTAAAATACCACTACGCCACCTGTGAACGGAAAGACTTAACAGGCATCACCAGCCATGCAATTGACATATTCCAAAAATAAATCCCCGGCCCGCCACGTTTGCGTCCCTATCCCCCATCCCCCACCCCATTTGCATTTTACTCAATTCTCATGTATAATAACCAAAGTACAAAATAACAAGACAGACAGGTGACGTAAGTGGCGCATAGATATGCCAGTATTATCATAGATATTTCCCATGAAAATGTGGACAGGACATTCCAGTACAGGATACCGGAGGAGCTCCGGGGAAAGATTCAGGTGGGGCAGCAGGTCCGCATACCCTTTGGGCAGGGAAACAGACAGCGCAAGGGGTATGTGGTGGATCTGACTGACCAGGCTCAGATAGATGTCCATAAACTGAAGGATGTGGCTGGGATTGTGCAGGGAAGCGTGGCTGCAGAGTCCCAGCTTATTTGGCTGGCCTGGTGGATGAAGGAGCGGTATGGATCCACCATGAATCAGGCCTTAAAAACAGTTCTGCCTGTGAAACAGAAGGTCAGGGAGGCTCCCAAGCGGAAAATCCGCACCCTGGTGGGCAAGGGGGTGCTTAAAGAGCTGGCGGAGGAAGCCGGGAGAAAGAAACATAAGGCTAAGCTGCGGCTTTTAGATGCGCTGCTTCAGACCGGCACCATTCCCTATGAGGAGGCCATGAACCGGCTGAGCCTTACGCCTTCAGCCATTAAGCCTCTTCTGGAGGCTGGAATCATAGCCGTGGAGGTGGTGGAGAAATACCGGAATCCCCTGGAGGAAATGAAGCTGCTTATGGGCAGCCAGGAGAGAAAACAGGACGTTTCGGATGAACAGGAATCAGGTCTGTGGGGCGCTCCGCCTGAGCTGAATCCGTTCCAGCGGGAGATTGCAGATGCTGTCATAGGGGAGTACGGCCAGGGAATCCGGCGGACCTATCTGCTTCACGGGGTGACGGGAAGCGGTAAGACGGAAGTTTACATGGAGCTGATTGCCTATGTGCTGTCGGCGGGACGTCAGGTGATTGTGCTGATTCCGGAGATTTCCCTTACCTGGCAGACCGTCATGCGGTTTTACAGCCGCTTTGGCAACCGGGTTTCGGTGATGAATTCCCGTATGTCTGCCGGTGAACGGTACGACCAGTATGAACGGGCCAGGACAGGGGATATTGACATCGTCATCGGTCCGCGTTCCGCCCTTTTCGCTCCCTTTGAAAACCTGGGGCTTATCATCATTGACGAGGAGCATGAAAACGCTTATAAGAGCGAACTGTCCCCCCGCTATGATGCCAGGGAGGCGGCGGCTAAGCGGGCTCAGATGAATGATGCCTCCCTTATACTGGGGTCGGCCACCCCTTCCCTGGAATCCTACACCAGGGCTTTAAGGGGAGAGTACGGGCTTTTTACCCTGAAGGAGAGGGCAAAGGAGGACGCCTGCCTTCCCCGGGTTGAGATCGTGGATTTGCGGGAAGAATTAAAGGAGGGGAACCGATCTGTTTTCAGCAGGCGTCTGAAAGCGCTGATAGAGGAACGGCTGGAAAAGAGGGAACAGGTCATGCTGTTTATCAACCGCAGGGGCTATGCCAATTTTGTGTCCTGCCGTTCCTGCGGCGAGGCTGTCAGATGCCCTCACTGCGATGTTACTTTGACACTGCACCGGGATGGCCGCATGATGTGCCATTACTGCGGGTACTCCATTCCCCAGCCAAAGAAATGTCCTGTCTGCGGTTCACCATATATTGCGCCTTTTGGCACCGGGACCCAGAAAATTGAGGCCATGGCAGCAGAGCTTTTTCCTAAGGCCAGGATTCTCAGGATGGATTTGGATACCACCTCCAAAAAAGGCGGACATCAGGAGATTCTTTCCTCCTTTGCCAGGGGAGAGGCGGATATACTCATAGGCACCCAGATGATTGTCAAGGGGCATGATTTTTCAAAGGTGACTCTGGTGGGGGCCCTGGCAGCGGATTTATCCCTCTATGCCTCGGACTACAGGTGCGCAGAACAGACCTTTGCCCTTTTGACCCAGGCGGCCGGGCGGGCGGGAAGAGGGCAGCTGGCCGGAAAGGTGGTGATACAGACCTATCAGCCGGATCATTACAGCATACGCACGGCGGCCTCCCAGGATTACGTGAGCTTTTACAGGCAGGAGATGGCTTACAGAAGACTGCTGGGATATCCTCCCGCAGTGGCGCTGCTCACCGTGCAGATGGCGTGTCCGGCAGAAGGGACCCTGGCCCGTACAGCGGATCTGGCAGCAGGGTGGGTGCAGCAGTGGGCGGATCGCATGGAGCAGGAAAAAGTACAGGGATACAAGTCCTTCCGGCTCATAGGACCGGTCAATGCGGCGGTATACAAAGTTAATGATATTTATAGAAAAATTTTATATATAAAGCATGAAAATTATGATATACTGATACAGATTAGGAAAATGACGGAAGAGGGCCTAAAGGGGTTAGAAGGCCGTGATGGACTGACTGTGCAGTACGATTTAACATGACGAAGGAGATTGAAAAGAGATGGCAGTTCGGCAGATAAGAATTATGGGAGACGAAATTTTAACAAAGAAGTGTAAGCCCGTGAAGGCGATGAATGAGCGCACCATGGAGCTGATTGAAGATATGTTTGAGACCATGTACCAGGCCAACGGCTGCGGCCTGGCCGCGCCCCAGGTGGGAGTGCTGAAGCAGATCGTAACCATTGATGTGGATGACGGGAACCAGTATGTCCTGATTAACCCCGAGATCACAGCCGCCGACGGCAGCCAGACGGGTTACGAGGGATGCTTGAGCCTGCCGGGCAAGTCCGGCATTGTTACCCGCCCCAACTACGTGAAGGTGAAGGCGCTTAATGAAAATATGGAGCCCTATGAGCTGGAAGGCGAGGGGCTGCTGGCGAGAGCCATCTGCCATGAGTGCGCCCATCTGGAAGGCCGGATGTATGTGGAGCTGGTAGAAGGCGAACTGGTGGATACAGCTGCCGACGAGGAAGAAATCACAGAATAGGAGTGTAGTTTATGCGCATTGTATTTATGGGAACACCGGATTTCTCCGTGCCTGCCCTTAAGGCGCTGGTGGAAGTCGGTCATCAGGTAATTGCAGTGGTCACCCAGCCCGATAAGCCAAAGGGGAGGGGAAAGGAAGTCCAGATGACACCTGTGAAAATACAGGCCATGGAATACGGCATTCCGGTGTATCAGCCGGCGAAGGTGAGGGAAGCCTCCTTTGTGGAGGTTCTTCAGGGGATGGAGGCGGATGTGTACGTGGTCATAGCCTTTGGCCAGCTTCTTCCGAAGGCAGTGCTGGAGCTTCCAAAATACGGCTGCATCAACATCCACGCGTCCCTGCTCCCGAAGTACCGGGGCGCTGCGCCTATCCAGTGGTGTGTCATAGACGGTGAAAGGGAGACGGGAATTACCACCATGATGATGGACGTGGGCCTGGATACGGGGGACATGCTGGAAAAGACGGTAATCCCCATAGAGGAAAAGGAGACGGGAGGCAGCCTCCATGACAAGCTTTCCCTGGCAGGCGGAGCTTTGATTTTATCCACGCTTAAGAAGCTGGAGGAAGGCACTCTGGTCCGTACGCCTCAGACAGATGAGGGCACCTGCTATGCAAAAATGCTGACAAAGTCCCTTGGGGATATTGACTGGAATCAGAGCGCGGTGTCCATAGAACGCCTGATTCGCGGATTAAATCCGTGGCCCAGTGCATATACCCTGTGGAATGGGAAGACAATAAAGATATGGTCGGCTGATGTGACTACAAGCCGGGAAGCTGCCGCCTTTCTGTCCGAATCAGGAGTCCCCTCAGAAACAGGGATTACTCCCGGCACAGTCGTGTGTTCGGATAAGCACAGCCTGGTGGTCTGTACCGGAGACGGCCTGCTGTCTGTCAGGGAGCTTCAGATGGAAGGAAAGAAACGCATGGACACCCCGGCTTTTCTCCGCGGATATCCCATCCCGGAGGGGGACGTGTTTGTAAAGAAAGAGAGTGATTGATGATGTTTTACCCTATGTTTTATTTTGACCCAACCTATGTGCTGATATTGATTGGCGTAGTCATATCCATGGCAGCCTCTGCCAAGCTTAACTCCACGTATCAGCGCTACAGCGCTGTCAGGAGCATGTGCGCAATGACGGGCGCGGAGGCAGCCAAGAGGCTTCTTGCCAATCAGGGAATTTATGACGTGACCGTGCGCCGCGTACCGGGTAACCTGACAGACCATTACGACCCCAGGAGCAAGACCGTGAACCTGTCCGACGCAGTGTATAATTCCACATCCATTGCAGCCATCGGAGTGGCGGCTCATGAGTGCGGCCATGCCATGCAGGACGCCAATGATTATTCCCCGCTGAGGATACGTGCGGCCCTGGTGCCGGCGGCTAATCTGGGGTCCCAGCTGTGCTGGCCTCTGATTATCATTGGACTTTTACTGGGAGGAAGCTCTGTCCTTTTGAATCTGGGCATCCTTTTGTTTTGCCTGGCAGTGCTGTTCCAGCTGGTGACCCTGCCTGTGGAGTATGATGCTTCCCACAGAGCGGTGAACCTTCTGGATTCCACCGGTATCCTGGTGGGGCAGGAAGTGGGACAGACCAGAAAGGTACTGAACGCGGCAGCCCTTATTAGCCGCCCGCGCCCGCCTTTCCCTTGGGGGCGCCGGCGCCAGCCTCCATCCTTCAGCTTCTCCGGCTGCTGATATTATTTGGCAACCGCAGGAATGACTAGGGTGGGAATTCATATTCAGACAGGCCCTGAGAGGAGAATGTTCAGATGGCAAAGACCTTAGACAGAGGACTGGAAAACCGGGAGATTGTCCTGGACATATTGACGGAGGTGCTGGAACAGGGGGCTTTTGTTCACCTTGTACTGAACCAGGCCCTGCAGAAGTACCAGTACCTGGGCAAGGCGGACCGTTCCTTTATCACCCGGGCTGTGGAAGGAACACTGGAATACCTGATACAGATTGACGAAGTCATAAACCGGTATTCCAAGACAAAAATATACAAGATGAAGCCGTTCATCCGCAGTCTTCTGCGGATGAGCGTATACCAGATTTTATATATGGACCGCGTGCCGGATTCCGCTGTCTGCAATGAGGCGGTGAAGCTGGCGGTGAAACGTCATTTTTCCGGGCTCAAGGGCTTTGTGAACGGTGTGCTGCGGACTATTTCCAGGGAAAAGGAGAAACTGACCTTTGACACTCCTTCCCTGAGGTACAGTATCCCTGAGTGGATGTACGCCATGTGGGAAAAGGAATTTGGAAAAGAGAAGGCGGGGAAGATTGCCGCCTCTTTTCTTGAGGATAAGCCCACCTGGGTCAGGTGCAACCTGCACAGGGCGGACCGGGAGCGCATACTGGCTTCCCTTAAGGCGCAGGGGACTTTGGTCAGGGAGCTGCCTTTCATGGAGTCCATGATAGCCATTGACGGGTACGATTATCTGGAGGGGCTGGATGCCTTCCGGAAGGGCTGGATACAGGTACAGGATGTGACCTCTGCCTTTGTGGGGGAGATTGCGTCCCCGGAGAAAGGCAGTTATATTATAGATGTGTGCGCTGCCCCCGGAGGAAAGAGCCTCCACCTGGCGGATAAGCTGAGAGGCACCGGGATGGTGGAGGCCAGAGACCTTACATACCAGAAAACAGCCCTGATTGAGGAAAACATGGCCCGCTGCGGCGTGACCAACATGAAGACCCTGGTGTGGGACGCCCTGGAACCGGATCCGTCGGCCGCCGGGAAGGCGGATATTGTCATAGCGGACCTGCCCTGTTCCGGTCTGGGAATCATAGGGAGAAAGCCTGACATCAAGTACAACATAACGCCTGAGAAGCTTGAGGAGCTGGCGGGACTCCAGCGGGAGATCCTGTCTGTTGTCTGGCAGTATGTGAAGCCGGGCGGCCTTCTATGTTACAGCACATGTACCATTGACAGGCTGGAAAACCAGGACAATGCCGCCTGGTTAAGGGAGCGGTTTCCGCTTGTGCCGGTAGATTTGACAGACCGGTTTGGCGGCCTGCCTCAGGAGTCCTCGTTAAAGGAAGGTTGGATTCAGTTCCTGCCGGGGGTGCATCCCTATGACGGGTTTTTCATCAGCGTGTTCAGACGTGCGGAGGGTGAGTCAGGCCCGGATGGGATTTAGAGCGTGTTTTGGAGGGAGTTTTTATGCTGGATTTATTGGACTGCAATGGAAAGAAAGATATAAAATCCATGACACTGGAAGAAGTGACAGCACAGATGGCTGCCCTGGGAGAGAAATCTTTCAGGGCAAAACAGCTTTATGACTGGATGCATGTGAAGCTGGCAGAGAAATTTGACGATATGAGCAGCCTGTCCAGGGAACTGAGGCAGAAGCTTAAGGAGAATTACAGCCTTACCTGCCTGAAGCTGGTGGATGAGCGCGTTTCCCAGGTGGACGGTACCAGGAAGTACCTGTTTGGCCTGGAGGACGGCCATGTGATTGAGAGTGTGTGGATGCAGTACCACCATGGCAATTCCGTGTGCATTTCCTCCCAGGTGGGCTGCCGTATGGGCTGCCGTTTCTGCGCGTCCACTCTGGACGGCCTGGAACGGAACCTGCGTCCTTCAGAGATGCTGGATCAGATATACAGGATCCAGTCCATCACCGGGGAACGTGTTTCCAATGTGGTGGTCATGGGGTCAGGGGAGCCTATGGATAACTATGACAATGTCATCCGCTTTCTGCGTTTGGTTTCCCATGACAAGGGGCTGAATATCAGCCAGCGGAGTCTTACCATATCTACCTGCGGGATTGTTCCGGGCATCCGGAAATTTGCACAGGAGGGTCTGGCGGTGACTCTGGCTCTTTCCCTTCATGCGCCCAATGACGAGGTGAGGAAAACCCTTATGCCCATAGCGGGCACCTATAAACTGCATGATGTGCTGGAGGCCTGCCATTACTATTATGAGAAGACAGGCCGCCGTCTTACCTTTGAGTACAGTCTGGTGCGGGGAGTCAACGACAATTTGGATGAGGCCAGGGCTTTGGTGAAGCTTATCAGGGATCAGCACGGCCATGTGAATCTGATTCCGGTAAACCCCATCAAGGAGCGGGATTACGTCCAGTCAGGCCAGAAGGCCATACAGGAATTCAAAAATCTTCTTGAAAAAAACGGTATAAATGTTACTATTAGAAGAGAAATGGGCCGGGATATAGGCGGAGCCTGCGGCCAGCTGCGCAGAAGCTATAAGGAAGCTTCGGCAGCACCCCAATGCACGGAAGGAGAGGGATGACCATGGAAGCATACGCTTTGACAGACATTGGCCGGGTCAGAACCATGAACCAGGACTATATTTATTCCTCACCGGAAAAGGTGGGCTCCCTGCCTAACTTGTTTCTGGTGGCAGACGGCATGGGCGGCCACAGGGCCGGCGATTATGCCTCACGGTTCGCGGTGGAGAATCTGGTGATATACATAAACAGGGCAGGGGACGGCTCTCCTGTCATGCAGTTAAAAAGGGGCATCGAGGCTGTGAATGGGATGCTGTATGAAGAATCATTAAAAAGGGAAGAACTGAAAGGGATGGGATGCACCCTGGTAGCCGGCGTGGTGGAGGACAATATCCTCTATGTGGCCAATGTGGGAGACAGCCGTCTCTATCTTATTCACGGTGATTCCATCCGGCAGATCACCAGGGACCACTCCTATGTGGAGGAGATGGTGGCCATCGGCCAGATGAGAAGAGGAAGCGAGGATTACAACAGGCGCAAAAACATCATCACCAGGGCTCTGGGAATCGGCAGGGAAGTGGAGCCGGATTTCTTTGAGGTGGATTTGGAGGAGGGGGATTACATCCTGCTCTGTTCCGACGGTCTCAGCAACATGCTGGAGGACCAGTCCATGTATGACATCATCACAGGAGAGGGAAGCCTTAAGGAAAAGGCGGCCCTTCTTATAGAGACGGCCAACCGTCAGGGAGGCGTTGACAACATTGCGGTGGTACTTGTAAATCCGTCAGGAAGGGAGGCAGGCGTATGTTAACTCCCGGAACATATCTCCAGAACCGTTATGAGATTCTGGAACGCATTGGCTCAGGCGGCATGTCCGTGGTGTATAAGGCACGGTGCCATACCCTGGACCGTCTGGTTGCCATCAAGGTATTAAAAGAGGAATTTGCCTTTGACGAGAATTTTGTAAGCAAGTTCAAGATGGAGGCCCAGTCAGCGGCGCGCCTGTCCCATCCAAACATTGTAAATGTCTATGATGTCGTGGATGAGGATGTGTACCATTATATTGTCATGGAGCTGATTGAGGGCATCACCCTTAAGAATTATATAGAGAACAAGGGATATCTGGAGAGCAAGGAAGCCATTGGAATCGCCCTTCAGGTGGGCCAGGGCATTGCGGCTGCCCATGAACAGCACATCATACACCGCGACATCAAGCCTCAGAACATGATTATATCCAGGGACGGCAAGGTGAAGGTGGCTGACTTTGGCATTGCCAGAGCCGTGTCTTCCCAGACCATGAACGCTACGGCTGTGGGCTCTGTCCATTATATTTCGCCGGAGCAGGCCAGGGGCGGCTACTGCGACGAGCGCAGCGACATTTATTCCTTTGGCATCACCATGTATGAGATGGTAACCGGGCGTGTACCCTTTGAGGGGGATAACACGGTTACGGTGGCCCTGGCCCATCTGGAAGAACCGGTGACACCGCCCGGCCAGTGCGTGCCGGACATGTCCCGCGCCCTGGAGCAGATTATATTAAAATGTACCCAGAAACGCCCGGACCGCCGCTATTCATGTGTAGCGGATGTGATTGAGGACCTGCGGACCGCCCTGATGGATCCGGACGCGGACATTTATGCCCGCAAGGACGGGGAAGAGGATGAGTTTGGCAAGACCAGGCCCATCACAAGGGAAGAGCTGAACAGCATCCAAGAAGGCAGGAAGACCTATCCTGAGGAGACCCCTGAGGAACCGGAGGAGGAACAGACGGAGCATCCGGACAGAAAACGGTCCAGGGATCAGCACAAAAAAGACGGGCGCATCCACACCCGGAAAAAGAATGATGGGGATGATGTAAGCACTCAGTTTGAGCGCATCATCACGGCCTTTGGCATCGTGGCCGCCATTATTATCGTGGCAGTGGTGCTGTTTGTATTTTCACGGCTCACCGGGCTTTTCAGGCAGAGCAGCAGTAAGCCTGCCACAGAGACCGTTGCCGTGACCACCGAAGGTTCCACCACCGTGGTGGACATCAACACGGAGGACCAGATAAATATGCCCAGCGTCCTGGGACTGCCCCAAGATATGGCCAGGGAAAAACTGAAGGAGAGCAGCCTGGTGATGGAGGTCACAGGCAGCGAGTATTCCGATAACTATGCGGAAGGCCAGGTTATGGGCCAGGATATCCTGGCAGGAACGGTGGTGAAGAAGTGGAGTACCGTGGGAGTGACCATCAGCAAGGGAAGCGATAAGGTGGACTTAAATGCCATGGACCTGACCCAGATGACAGGGGAGGATGCCAGGCTTCTGCTGGAGCAGAAGGGACTGACTGTAGAGGTCAGAGAGGAGAACAGCGACACTGTCATAAAGGGCAATGTGATTCGTTTCAGCCCTCAGGTGGTGAAGGTGGGCGAGGGCGTCAGCCTCTATGTGAGCAAGGGTTCACAGAACGTGGAGGGACGGGTTCCCAATCTTCAGGGACAGACCTCCACATCCGCGGACGCCCTTCTGGCAGGAGCAGGACTCTTAACAGGCAATGTAACCGCGGAAGCCAGCGATACGGTGGAGGAGGGCCTGATTATCAGCCAGTCAGAGCTTCCGGGAACCATACTTCCACCGGGCACGGCAGTGGACTATGTGGTCAGCGGGAAGCCTGCACAGACCCAGGCTTCAGATGAACGGTATTACATCGGCTCCATTGACGAGGCATGCTCCCTGAGCAACTATATAGGACCGGCTTCCCAGACCAGCAGCGTGCGCGTGCTGATCCGCCTGAACCAGACCAATGATGAGGGCGCTTCTGTTTATACGACCCTTATGAGTCCAAGGCTGGTTGTGGGCGCCCAGACCGTACCCGTGGTATTCCCCAGAATCAAGGGGGCGTACGGCGTGGACAGCGGTATGGTGGAAGTGGTGGATGCAGATAATTTAACAGTAATCAAGTCCTATCCGGTGGCATTTTTCCCGGTAGGATAAGAGGCGTATATGACAGGTAAGATAATCAAAGGAATTGCGGGCTTTTATTACGTCAATGACGGCAGGAACCATGTGTACCAGTGCAAGGCAAAGGGGGTGTTCCGCAGCCGCAAAATCAAACCCCTTGTGGGGGACAATGTGGAGTTTTCTGTTCTGGATGAGGAGGAGAAGGAAGGCAATATTGACGCCATCCTTCCCCGTTCCAACGTTCTCATACGTCCGGCTGTGGCAAATGTGGACCAGGCCCTGGTAGTGTTTGCCATCACTCATCCGGAACCCAATCTGAATCTTCTGGACCGTTTTCTGGTGATGATGGGAATTCAGGGCGTGCCGGTCACCATCTGTTTTAACAAGGTTGATCTGGGGGAGGCCGGGCTTGTGGATAAGTACCGCGCCATCTATGAGAGGGCAGGGTATGAGGTCCACTTTGTCAGCACCTACGACGATACGGGACTGGAAGAAATGAGAAAATTTCTCAGAGGAAAAACCTCAGTGCTGGCAGGGCCGTCGGGCGTTGGAAAATCCTCACTGACCAACCGCATCCAGCCCCAGGCTTCCATGGAGACGGGAGATATCAGCCGCAAGATTGAGAGGGGGCGCCATACCACCCGTCATTCTGAATTGATTTATGTGGAAGAGGAAACCTACATGATGGATACACCGGGATTCAGCTCCATGTTCATTGACTTTCTGGAACCCGGAGAACTGAAACATTATTTCCCGGAGTTCGGGCCATATGAGGATGAGTGCAAATTCCTGGGATGCGTCCATGTGGGAGAGCGGGTCTGCGGCGTGAAGGAAGCCCTTAAGCGGGGGGAGCTGAGCCGCGGCCGGTATGACAATTACATCCTCATGTATGAGGAGCTGAAAAATAAAAGGAGGTACTAGACATGTATTACAAATTAGCGCCGTCTATTCTTGCGGCTGATTTTACCCGCTTGGGGGAACAGGTGAAGGAGGTGTACGGGGCAGGTGCCGAGTATCTTCATTTGGATGTGATGGACGGGGCCTTTGTGCCCAGCATCTCCTTCGGCATGCCGGTAATCAAGAGCCTGCGCCCTTGCACCAGGGCTGTTTTTGACGTGCATATGATGGTGGAGGAGCCGGGACGCTATGTGAAGGATATGAAGGACTGCGGGGCGGATGTCATAACAGTCCAGGCCGAGGCCTGCACACATCTGGACCGTGTGGTGAACCAGATTAAGGAAGCCGGACTGAAGGCCGGCGTTGCCTTAAATCCCGCCACTCCGGTGCGTTCCTTGGAGTGCATCCTCGGGCAGCTGGACATGGTTCTTATCATGACCGTGAATCCCGGTTTCGGAGGCCAGAAGTTCATCCCTTATACCCTTAACAAGGTACGCGAACTCAGAAACATGCTGAATGAGCAGGGGTTAAAGACGGACATCCAGGTGGACGGCGGCGTAAACGCGGGAAATGTCCGGGAAATCATAGACGCGGGCGCCAATATATTTGTGGCTGGTTCCGCTGTTTTTGGCCGGGATCCGTCTGCCAGAACAAGAGAATTTATGGATATTTTAAAGGAATATGAGAAATGAAGCGTTGTCTGATTATAACCGGCGGAAAACTGGACCTGTCCTTCGCCGGTTCTTTTTTGGGACAGGAAACATTTGATAAAATCATTGCGGTGGATGCGGGACTGGAGGCCGTGAAAGCCCTGGGACTGGAACCGGATATGATAGTGGGGGATTTTGACACGGTAAAGCCGGAGGTACTGGCATATTACAGGAGGATGGAACATATTGTATGGGATGCCCGCCAGCCGGAAAAGGATGAGACAGACACGGAGCTGGCCCTCTTAAAGGCCCAGGCCACAGGGTGTTCCGAGGTGGTTGTGCTGGGGGCCACCGGCGGCCGCATGGACCATACGCTGGGCAACATCCATCTGCTGTTTCCCTGCCTGCAAAAGGGAATGGAGGCATATATCCTGGACAGCCAGAACCGTATCTACCTCATTGACGGGGAACGGACCTTTAAGAGGAATGAGGCCTGGGGAAATTATATTTCCTTCCTGCCGCTTACCCAGGAGGTCAGAGGCATTACTCTCACCGGCTTTAAGTATCCTCTCCATGAGAAGGACATTGAGATAGGGACAAGTCTCTGCATCAGCAATGAGCTTGCGGGGGAGGAAGGTACCATTACCTTCACGGACGGGGTTCTGATTGTGGTGGAATCCCACGACTGACAATTCTGATACAGAAATTTGATTTTGATGAACTGGACTGGCCAAAACTTCTCAAACTGGATATTTAAAACATTCCACCTTAGTGATACCATAGGTGGCATGAATGAATGCAGTTCATGCGGAAAGAAATATACAATATGAGGAGAGAATTTATATGAAGACATCCAGTGCAGTGACAGCAGGCCATAGGAGCCTGGAGGACGGCCGTATCTACAAGCTGGCCCTGACCGGCCTGTTTGCGGCATTATCCTATGTGGTTTTTACATTTTTACAGATTAAGATTACCCTTCCCGGAGGCGACGCCACTTCCATCCATCTGGGCAACGCGGTCTGTGTCCTGGGAGCTCTGATATTAGGGGGCTTTTACGGCGGACTGGGCGGGGCCCTGGGAATGACCATTGGGGATTTATTTGACCCCATCTATGTGGTATACGCGCCAAAGACCTTCCTGCTAAAGCTCTGTATCGGCCTGATAACCGGTCTGGTGGCCCACAAAATCGGCAGAATCAATGAGAGCTCTGATAAGGGCCATGTGTTCCGTTTCGTGGTGGCGGCCTCTGTCTGCGGTCTGCTGTTCAACGTGATATTTGACCCGCTGGTGGGTTATTATTACAAGCTGGCGATTCTGGGCAAACCGGCAGCGGAGCTGGTGCTGGCCTGGAACATTGCCTCCACCTCCATCAATGCGGTGATGTCTGCTGCCGCGGCGGTGGTCATCTACATGCCCCTTCGCAGTACACTTATAAGGGCCGGGTTTTTTGACCGGTTGAGATGACAGGAGATTTGACATGAGTGTTTACCAACAGAAAAAGATTGCCATGATTAATGATTTATCCGGATACGGCCGCTGTTCCCTGACAGTGGCTATTCCCATTTTATCTGCCATGAAGGTCCAGTGCTGCCCCATACCCACCTCCATTTTATCCAACCACACAGGTTTTCCTGTCTATTTCTTTGACGACTATACGGAGAAGATGGGGGAGTTTATTCACAAGTGGAAGGAGCTGGAGCTGACCTTTGACGGCATTGTCAGCGGCTTTTTGGGTTCCGAAGCACAGATTGAGATTGTGATGGATGTCATACGGCAGTTCAGGCAGGAAGACACAAAGGTAATTATAGACCCCATTATGGGGGACCACGGGGAAACCTACGCCACCTATACACCGGCTATGTGCAGCCGTATGAAGGAGCTGGTATCCATGGGTGATATCGTGACTCCAAACCTGACAGAGGCGTGTATCCTGACCGGACGGACCTACCGCGGGGATGGATGGAGCAGGAAAGAGCTGGGGG
>OATI01000672.1_pt1 | contig 24725 bp, 18 predicted proteins | sample 1494981 | NCBI WGS metagenome assembly OATI01 (sample SAMEA2579952, study PRJEB22360) | human gut metagenome
ATACCGCCTTCGAAGGCGGAGTCGATGCCAACTGTCTGCAGCCATACTGGCAGTTCAATCACATCCCACATAACGAATACTGGTCACTGACGGAACGTCCGGGAGCATTCCGCCTGCATTCCGGACGCATCAGCTCGAATCTCAATCATGCATGGAACACGCTGACGCAGCGCACGATGGGGCCGGTGACGGTGGCCGAAGTCACCGTCGACGCGTCGACATTGCATGATGGCGACTTCGCCGGATTGGCGGCGTTCCAAGGATGCTATTCCTACATCGCGCTTACGCGAAGGAACGGCCGCACGATGCTGACCGTCCAATACAAGCCGGTGAATGACGATTCCATCTTCTCCGACGATGATTGGGACAGTCCAGCCGTAACGGATGCGGAAATCATGGCGGATGCGGATTGCATGCGCCTGCGCGCGGTATATGATTTCACCGATTGCAAGGATGAAGTGACGTTCTTCTACCGCGATGCGGATACGCCGGAATCCGAATGGTGTCCATTGGGAACAGCGTACCGGATGGTCTTCAAAATGGATCATTTCACAGGTTGCCGTATCGGATTGTTCCTGTATTCGACAAAAGAGACTGGTGGAATCGCCGATTTTTACGACTTTGCGTATTCGACGCCGGATACGAAGGAAAGAGAGCAATGAAGCGACAGGCCATAGTGGCGCAAGGAACTGTCGAAGGCTTGGCGGCTGAAGATCAGGGCATCACCGTGTTCCGAGGGGTCCCGTTCGCCCAGCCTCCCGTCGGCGGTCTGCGCTGGCGGGCGCCGCAGCCGGCCCTGCCATGGGATGGTGTGCTGCAAGCCTTCGATTTCGGGCCTACCGCGATGCAGCCGACGCCGGGCGCCTCCGATGATTTCTATGATCGTGAATGGGGCACCGATCCGGCCGTGCCGATGAGCGAGGATTGCCTCTACCTGAATATTTGGACTCCGGCATTACGCGGATATGGCGCGGATAGCATGGTAACCTCCGAAAAGCTGCCGGTCATGGTCTGGATCTACGGCGGAGCCTATCAATGTGGCGGCACATTTGAAAAGGAATTCGACGGCACGCATCTCGCCGCGAACGGCGTCGTTGTGGTCAGTGTGGCCTATCGCCTGAATGCATTTGGGTTTATGACGCACCCTTTGCTTCATGAGGAGGCCGTAGAACGCGGCGACGGCGAACCATATGCGAATTTCGGATTCCTGGATCAGCGTGCCGGAATCCAATGGGTGAAGGAAAACATCGCGAAGTTCGGCGGAGATCCGGAAAACATCACGGTTTTCGGCCAATCGGCCGGTGCCGCCAGCGTCTTGGCCCAGATCTGCTCGCCGATGAATCATGGCCTGTTTCAGAAAGCCATCATGCAATCCGGCGCAGGCTTAGGGTATTTCAATGCGCGGCAGGACACGCTGGAGCATGCGCAGGCCAACGGAATCCGTCTGTTCGAAGCATTGGGTGTCTCCACGCTGGAGCAGGCCCGTGCAATCCCGGCCCGAACGGTATTGGAAGCCGCCGAGTCCCTGCCTGTTCCACCGGACAGCGGACGTGAAGATGACTGGTCGATGATCGTCAATTGGGTGCCATGCGTGGACGGCCTGTTCCTTCCCGATCAGGAGGAGCGTATCGTCGAGGGCTGCAAGGCTAACAACGTCGACATGCTGGTCGGCAACACGACCAATGAGTTCATCGCTTCGACTGAAGATGGGAAGCCTGTGCATGTCGGCCAGCTCGGCAATCTCACGCTGATCCGCAAATGGACCGCAAGCGGTGGGACCGCGCCATACTACTATCATTTCGATGTCGCCATGCCGGGGGATGATGCCGGAGCCTTCCACTCGTCCGATCTGTGGTTCTCCTTTGGAAGCCTTGCGAAATGCTGGCGTCCGTTCGTTGGATGGCATTACGATCTGGCAAGGCGAATGGGGCTGTACTGGACCAATTTTGCCGCCAATGGCGATCCCAACGGAACGGACCGTGACGGAACGCCGCTTCCTGTATGGGATCCTTGCATCGGTGAGGAATGCCCCGCCATGCATTTGTGCCAAGAACCGGGCATGCGGACGGATTGGCTTACCGAAACGGATCGAAAAGCATTCGGCATGTGACGGCATGCCGTTGATGTATACATACTGATATGTAAACAGGGACGGTCTTTGCGGATCGTCCCTGCCGCATAATGATTTGCCGTTGCGCGTGCAGGAGGATTTCGAGACTGATTATCCGACTTTTCACCGTTTCTGTCGTCTGGTTCGTCGGTGGCGTCTCGCGGAGGCTCGGGCCATTAAAGACCCTGTTCGGCGTTGTGCAGGCTAGGAGCTGTTTGAAGTGTTCTAGGCCGGACGTTTCGCCGTATAGGGGCGTGTCTGCGTGGATTCCGTCGGATGTGGCGTCTCAATTGTTGGACGTTGCGGTGAGCGTGAACGGGGGTGATTATGAGGAAGACTGAACCCCCGCTCATGACCATTGCCGACACGATGGCCTATTTGCAGTGCAGTCGTCGGCTGTCTTGTTGGGTACCCAACTCGGGTACCTTGCTGGGTACCGGAAATGTTGGCATTGGCGTACGTTTCCGTACATTCTCTGTTTGCGCCGTATGTTTTGAAATCGTTGGTATTCCGCCGTTTTGGCATGAAAAAAGGGCTTCCGGATTTCTCCGAAAACCCTCAAGGCGGAGTCAGAGGGATTCGAACCCTCGAGCCGCTAAACACGACTAACACCTTAGCAGGGTGCCCCTATCGGCCACTCAGGCATGACTCCACTGTTGCGTTACGACGCAACAGCATGTAACTATAGCATCTATCCGCGTGCGAAACACCATATTGTGAAAAAATGAGAGAAAAACGTGTGGTGATGTCAGTGGGACTCGAACTTGTGAGCCGTGTCGAGCGGTCTCATTGATATGCGACACGCCGGTATGCCCGCAGGTTTCGCCATATTCGAACATTTGTTCCAAAACTGCCGAATCGTTGTCTATCATGGAATCATGAGCACAGCACCAAGAATCGCAGCGGCCAAACGTGACTGGGGTCACGATGAGGTCGGATGCACGGTGCTGCATATCGACATGGACGCTTTTTTCGCATCCCTCGAAGTGGCGCGGCATCCGGAATACGCCGACAAACCGGTAATCATCGGCATCGGCAACCGTTCCGTGGTGTCCGCGGCGAACTATGAGGCACGCAAATACGGCATCAATTCGGCGATGGCTAGCTCCCGGGCAAGAAAACTATGCCCGAACGGCGTCTTTCTGCCGGTGGACATCCACTACTACCGTGAGATGTCCCGACGTATCTTCACAGAGGTGTTCTCCCGCGTCACCGATCGCATCGAACAGGTTTCCGTGGATGAATGCTATATGGACGTCTCCGGCGCGCTGCTGCGGTGGAAGAGTCCCCGCGCCATCGGAGCTTGGATACGCGATCAGGTCGCCAGACGGTACCACATCACCTGTTCCGTCGGCATCGCGGCGAACAAGCTTGTCGCCAAAATGGCTTCGACCAATGCCAAACCGGATGGCATGCTCATGATCCCCGTGGCCAGACATGCCGAATTCGTGCAGATGATGCCGTTGCGTGGCATACCTGGCATAGGTCCGTCCTTGGAGAAACGACTGAACGCATGGGGCGTTGATTCCGTGGCTGACTTGGCGAAGATGAGCATGGAATCGCTTGAGCAGGCGACGGGGTCAGCCATCAGCGCGCGCGGGTTGTACATGGCGGCACGCGGATTGGATGACCGCCCTGTCGCACCGCGTGCGCAGGAGAAATCCGTCGGCGCGGAACGCACGTTCGACAAGGACACCCAAGACATGCGGCAGGTGACATCCATGCTCCGCTGGTGTTGCGATGATGTGGCCGGCACGCTGCGCAGACGAGGGTTGATGGCGCGTAAGGTCATGGTGAAGCTGCGATTCCCGGATTTGAGCTATGCGACGAAAGGACATACGCTGGACTGTCCGACGGATGCGGCAAGCATGCTGTATCCGCAATGTGTCGCATTATTGCTGGCCATGATGGGCATGCCGGAAAGCTCTATCGACGCCATTTCGTTGACCAGACCGGTGCGACTTGCCGGCATGAGCGCGGGCGGTTTGGTCGAAGCGGCGGATGCGGCGGTTCAGCTTTCGCTTGATGACATGCTTGAAGAGCAGAACGAGGCGCAGCGGGGTCGTGGAACGGATACCGAACCGTCGACCCAATCGGAACGGCTACGAGGTGCGGAAGCGGCATTAGACGCGGTGCGGCTCAAATACGGTAAAGGAAGCGTACGTCTTGGCATATGGCGTACGGGGCCATCAGGTAATCTTGAACATTGAGAGTGATGTGGAGCATGAGAAGAAACAGGGGGAGTGCCATGAGATACAGGGACAAGGCGGTGCATGCCCGCAACCCGGAAGTGCTGGTTGCAGGGCGTCGCAGGCTGGCCATCGTCGCAGCCGTCGTACTTGTTGTATTGCTGGCGGTAGGTGGGTGGTTCCTGGCGCGGTGCTTGCGTTCATCACAGTCCCAAGCCGGGCAGGGGGCCACAACGCAGATGAACGTGGCCAAGCAGAAAAAGCATGTGGTGAAAAAGGCCGAGCCAAAGGAACATCACGGCAATTCGCCGGACTGTCCGGATACCGATTGCATCGCCATGATGGTCAATGGCGATCTGCTGTTCCACCCTGGTCTGTGGGACAACTTCGCCGGTCCCAATACCGCGGCGACGGACGGTACGGCCTATGACTTCACCAGTCTGTTCGAACCGATGCGCAAGTACATCGATGCCTCCGATATCGCGGTGTGCGAATTCGAAACGCCGATCGCGCCTCGCGGTGGCCCCTACACCGGGTATCCGGTGTTCAACATTCCCTCGGAGGTCGCCGACGCGGCCGCCAAGGTGGGGTATCGCGCATGCACGCATGCGTCGAACCATTCGTGGGATCAAGGCGCGGATGGCATCACACGCCTGTGGAATACCCTCGACCAGGACGGCATCGCCCAGACGGGCTCCTACAAGACCGAGGAAGACTCTACCAAACCGCTGGTCATCGATTCCCCGACCGGTGGCGGCAAACTGGGCCTGATCGCCGGTACCGTGTCCCTGAACGCGCAAACCCCCGATTATGATTGGCGCGTCGACCGTCTGCGCGAGAGCGGCGATCCGAACCATCAGGCCGACATCGACAAAGCCGTGGCCAAAGCCAAAGAGGCCCGTAAACAAGGCGCCGACGTGGTGGCCATCGCCATGCATTCCGTGCAAGAATATCTTGACTACGCCGACTCGTGGCAGCAGTCCGAAGCGCATGAGCTGGCCGACACCGGTGCGTTCGACGTCATCTACGGTGCCGGATGCCACTGCGCGCAGCCCGTTGAGAACTACAACGGCACATGGATCATCTACGGTCTGGGCAACGCGGTGACGGTCACGTCCTACATTCCAGGCAACGAGGTCAACAACCAAGGCGTGACGGCCCGCGTCCAGTTCGCCGGCAAGAAAGGCGTGGCCGGCTCATGGCGGGTCAATCGCATCGATTGGGTGCCGACGGCCAATGTGCGTCAAGGCCAATACCAGTGGTGTCCGATTTCGGACGACCATCCGGATGGAGCCTGTTGGAACGAAACAGAAGATGCCAATCAGAGACAACGTATCTGGAACGTGATCTATTCCATGGGCGCGGACCAGAACGTGGTTCGCGAATGGAACATCACCGCAGAGCAAGCTGGTTCATCTGGAAAGTAGTTTCCCGTGGCAGAATATGCCTCGTATTCGTTAATCGACCTGTATGGAGCGTTTCCGCTCGTGATGTGAGGTGAAAGAAATGGATGGAGTTTTCGAGACCCAGCCGGACCGCACCGACTTGCCGCTGGTGGTCATGCCGGTGGTCATCGAATCGATGATCGGACCGTTCAAACAGAACTTCACGATGCTCGAAAACGTGGCCCGCGTGCGCATGTACGAGGATTTCACACTGGACGAGGACACCATCGTGGAACGCTGCAAGGATGCCGACGCCGTCATGGTCATCGGATTCCACTGCGCCGATGCCATCCTCGACAGGCTCGACGCCAAGTGCTATGCGTTCGGAGGCACCGGCGTCGCCAGCTACATCAATCTTGAGAAAACCAAGGAACGCGGCATCCGCGTCTGCAACGTGCTGCATTACGGCGATCACGCCGTCGCCGAGCACGCCATGGCGTTGCTCATGGAACTGACCAGGCACGCCGGAGCGCTTGATATGCAGGTCAAGCAAGGCGATTGGGACGGTGCCGACGGTTTCGAACTGTTCGGCAAGAAGCTCGGCATCATCGGACTCGGCGGCATCGGGCAGACCGTGGCCGGCATCGCCAACGCTTTCGGCATGAAAGTATCCGCGTGGAACTCCCACGTGCCGGCACAGGTGTTCGAGAACCTGAATGTCACTCCGGTGGAAGACATGAACGAGTTGATCTCGAATTCAGACGTGGTCAGCGTGCATATGCCGTTGCTTGACTCCACCCGTGGCATCATCACGGCGAAGAACCTCGACGCGTTGCGTCCGGGAACCCTGTTCGTCAACACCGCCCGCGCCGAAGTCATCGAACCCGGCGCACTGCTCGCAAGACTTCAATGCGGAGACATTCCGGCGGCCTTGGACGTGTTCGATCATGAGCCGCTTGCCGCCGACGATCCTTTGTGCAAGATTCCCGGCATCGTGCTCACCCCGCACATCGCATGGCGCACCGACGGCGCGTATATCGGCATGACCAAGCAGGTGGTCCAATCCATCGCCGCCTTCTTCAAGGGGGAGGAATTCAACGTCGTCGTCTGAAAAAATAACCGGGAAGCAGCATATGCGCGCGGTCGGTGAGGTTAGGTAGGTTGAACAGCATGCAGACCATACTCGATTCCGCCGATCGGCCGGCGCACGACGCCTTCGTCGAAAAGAAATCGGAATTCATCGGAGACGCCTGTCATATCAGCTCGTTGGATGAGGCGCTCGCTTTCGTTCAGACGATCCGTGACCGGCATCCGAAAGCCCGGCATGTCGCCTATGCCGCGGTGTGTGGTGGATCCGATGGACGTCTTGCGGAACGCATGAGCGATGATGGCGAGCCGTCCGGAACCGCCGGCAAGCCCATTCTCGACGTGCTGCGGGCAAACGAAATGACTGATTGCGTGGTCGCGGTCACACGGTATTTCGGCGGTATCCTGCTTGGTTCCGGCGGCCTGATTCGTGCGTATTCCACAGGTGCGTCAATTGCGGTCAAGGCTGCTTCCAAGGCGAAAATCGTACCGTGCGGCGAATATCAGGTAACTCTTGATTATCCGCAGTTGGGCAGCTTCCAGAATCTGTTGTCAACGGTGGAAGGCGAGCAGACCGACGCGCAGTACACTGACCGCATCGCCTTGACTGTGGTGGTTCCGCAGGAACAGGCGAATGTCTTCGAATCCCGAGTTGTGGAAACTTTCAACGCTACGGTCGTTCCGCAACTGGTGGGCACGTCCAACCGTCCGGTCAAAGTATGAGTTCACGTTGTGAGCCGCATGCATATAGTGTCGTAAGGTGAAAATATGAGTGATGAGAACGAGCAGCATGAGAATGATTCGCAGGCCGACGCCTCGAACGCCGATGAGACCGTGGATTTCGAGCCGTTGACCGCCACATACGAGCGGCTCCGGCATTCCGCTGATTCCGCCGCATTAAGCGAGTTCGCCAGACGTCCGCTGCCGGACCGGAGCGACCAGGCGGCGTTCTCCCGTGCCACCGCATTGCTTGAGGCTGTGGCTGGCAACGCGCATACGCCGGTGGAGGACCGCGTCTTCCTTGCCGAAACCATGCCGTTCCCGAACATTCTGGTCAAGCTTTCCACCGACGAGTCTCCTGAAGTACGCAAAGCCGTTGCGGGAAACGCCGATGACAAGAACTGGCTGGTGGGCCGACTGACCAAGGATGAGTCGCCCGAAGTGCGTGCCACCGCGCTGCGCAACAAACGTACGTCTTGGAAAATGCGTCTTGAAGGCGCCGAAGATTCCACCATGGATTCCGACACGCTTGATTTCCTGGGCTCGTTGGGAACGCAGGTCGAACCGGACGCTCCGGTGGTGCTTGCGACCATGGTGCGCAGGGCCGTCGCCTTGAATCCGAATGTTTCCGATCGGATGCTCCAGCAGTTGGCGCAGGACGCTTCAAGCGACGTGCAGAAGGCCGCTCAACGGCAGCTTGCGGAAAAATAATTGCATACGTTGTCATTTTTATGAGATTCCTGCGCGTGGTGCGCATGTTTTGGTCCTAGACTGGGAACCATGACAGAACAGACCGAAAACGCAACGCGTCTCGCCCGTCCGCTCATTCGTCTGGCAAAGCTGGTGGGTGTCGCCACCAGCTACGTCGGTATGAGCCATGATTACCACGAAATCGAAGACGATGTTCTAGTGGCGGTGCTCAAGGCGCTTGGTATTGACGCTTCCAACGATGAGGCGATCAACCAGTCCATCACATCCATCAAGTCCGAACGCGAAACTCGCGTGGTGGCTCCCACCGTGCTGCATATCGTGGGCAAGGAAAGCAAGGTGGAGGTGCACGGCGGCATGTTCGATGTGCCGGAAGCCTCCATCACGTTGGAAAACGGCAAGCAATTCACGGGCAAAATCTCCCATGAGGGCGGTGAGAAAATCGCCCATGAGATCAATGGCAGCTTCTTCTTCATGTCGTATCTCGTCCTGCCCGCCGATCTGCCCGAAGGCTATCACACCCTCAAGGTCACTGTCGGAAGCGAAACGGAGACTGCAACCGTTATCAGCGCTCCTGAGAAAATCGAACTGCTCGATGATATGAAGAACGGCTCCCTGTGGGGGTGGATGAGCCAGCTGTACTCCATCCGTTCCAAGGGATCCTGGGGCGTGGGAGACTTCGAAGATCTGAAGACCATGCTGGTCGAGGCTAAAAAGAAGACCGGCTCCGACTTCATGCTTATCAACCCGATGCACGCCGCGGAGCCGGTGCCTCCGCTGACGCCATCGCCGTATCTGCCGATTTCCCGCCGTTTCATCAATTTCAGCTACATCCGTCCGGAGTCCATGCCGGAATATCTCACGCTGTCCCACGAGGACAGGGCCGAGGTCGATGCGCTGCACGAGCAGGTCGAATCGCTGAATGACAACGCGCGGCTGATCGATCGCGACGCCATGTGGCGCGTCAAGAAGCATGCGCTGTGGGTCATCTACAAGGCCGGCCGAACCAAGGCTCGCCAGGCCGAATTCGACCGTTACCTCGCCGAATGCGGAGACGAGATCGAATCCTACGCCACCTGGTGCCTGTGCTACGACAAGTGGGGAGCTCCCTCCGACGACGCCGATAATTGGGTGCGCAAATACAACCGTGATTCCGAAGAAGTCGCGCAGTTGCGTGAGAAGTTCCCGGACACCCTTGAGTTCTACCGCTGGCTTGAGTGGGTCGCCACCGATCAGTTACACGCGGCGCAGCAGGCCGCCCGCAAGGCCGGTATGAAGATCGGCATCGTCGCGGATATGGCCGTCGGCGTGCATCCGGCAGGATCCGATGTGTGGTGGAATCCGGAACGCTTCGCCAAGGGCGCCACGGTCGGTGCCCCGCCGGACATGTTCAACCAGCAGGGCCAGGATTGGAGCCAGCCGCCGCTTAACCCGATCGCCCTCGAACAGACCGGATTCAAGGTGTACCGGGATATGGTGCATGACATGTTCGCCAATGCCGGTGCGGTGCGTATCGATCATATCCTTGGTCTGTTCCGCCTATGGTGGATTCCGGAAGGCAAGCCCGCCACTGATGGCACATATGTGCATTACGATTCCGATGTCATGCTCGGCATTCTCGCGCTTGAGGCTTCCCGCGCTGGTGGCGTGGTTGTCGGCGAGGATCTGGGTGTCGTGCCGGCCTATGTGTCCAAGTCGCTGTCCGAACATGGCATTCTCGGCTGTGCCGTGGAATGGTTCGAACAGATGGACGGTGTGTTCCGCACTCCGAAGGATTGGCGTCCGTACGCACTGGCGTCCGTCAATACGCATGACATGCCTCCGGCGGCCGGTTACCTCGAATACGGCCACGTCAAGCTGCGTGAGCAGCTCGGCCTGCTGTCCGGTCCGGTGGAGGAATTCCAGAAGTCCGCAACCGCCGAGCACAATGCCATGCTGAACATGCTGGTCGAGGAGGGCTATCTCGACAAGGCTGCTCTGGATGACGAAGCCGCCAACGAAAACGAGATTGTCGACGCGCTGTACCGTGGTCTGAAAGGTTCGCCCTGCAAGCTCATGGCCGCCTCCATCGTCGACGCGGTCGGTGAGAAGCGCACGCAGAACCAGCCGGGCACCAATAACGAGTATCCGAATTGGCGTATTCCGCTGGCCGATGGCGAAGGCAACGTGGTGCCGCTCGAAAAGCTCTTCGACGAACCGCGTCTGCAGGAGATCACCGCCATCATGCGTGGCTGATCTTCTATAGGCGATTCCATGGGGTGTCCACAGGTCCGACGGTCTGCGGACGCCCTTGTTTTTCGTGTTGCCGAATGTCAAGGCAGGTGATATACTAGTAGACTGTTGTGTTTCCCTACGGGGTCCTTCAAAGCGCTTTTCCCACTCGCCATCGAGGACTTTCAGGGAGCCCACGGATAATGAGACCTGAAAAACGGCATTATTCCGCGCCCAACCAACGCGTGTAATGCTGATGGATGGTCCGGAACACAATATATAGAAAAGGTACATCGTGAAAACTTTCACTCCGAAGCCAGCTGATCTGACTCACGACTGGTACGTCATCGACGCCACCGACGTGGTGCTCGGTCGTCTCGCCACTCAGGCGGCAACCCTGCTGCGTGGCAAGAACAAGCCGACCTACGCTCCGCACGCCGATTCCGGCAACCACGTGATCATCCTCAACGCCGACAAGATCGCTCTGACCGGCAACAAGTTGGGCAAGGAACTGTACATGCACTCCGGTCGTCCGGGTGGCCTGCGCCGCGATAGCTACGCCCAGCTGCTCAAGACCAACCCCGAGCGCATCATCAAGTCTGCCATCAAGGGCATGCTGCCGAAGAACCGTCTGGCCAAGGTTCAGCTGGATCGTCTCCACATCGTTCGCGGTGCCGAGCATCCGTACGCTGGCATGAAGCCGCAGGTTTTCGAGATCGCTCAGGTCTCGCAGCAGGCTAAGTGAACCGAAGGGAGATAAGAAACATGGCTGAAAACACCAACGACTCCGCGGTTCTCGAGACCGAAGAGGAGCTCACCTCGTACACCACCGAGACCAACGCTGGCGCTGGCACCGGTACTTCCACCATCGCTCCGGGCTACGGCACCGGTCGTCGTAAGGAAGCCGTCGCCCGTGTTCGCCTGGTTCCGGGCACCGGCAAGTGGACCATCAATGGTCGCACCCTGGAAGAGTACTTCCCGGCCAAGCTGCTGCAGCGTGAGGTCAGCTCCCCGATCGTTCTGCTCAAGCTCGAAGGCAAGTTCGACGCTATCGTCCTCGTTGACGGCGGCGGCACCACCGGCCAGGCCGGCGCCATCCGTCTCGGCGTGGCCCGCGCTCTGAACGCCATCGATCGTGACGCCAACCGCGCCGCCCTGAAGAAGGCTGGCTTCCTGACCCGCGACGCCCGCGTCGTGGAACGCAAGAAGGCTGGTCTGCACAAGGCACGTCGCGCTCCGCAGTTCTCGAAGCGCTAAAGCTTACAGCAAGCTTTATTCGAAACCCCTCGGAAACCTATGGTCTCCGAGGGGTTTCCTCGTTATTGTGGGCAAGCGTTAGATGCGTTGGGCGCAATGGGCTCGTTAGATGTGTTGGACGTATCTGGCAGACGTTGCAGATGAAGCATCCGCATCTCCCTCATTCGCGGCCCACCCGTTACCGGACGTTTCGGATGGGCCGTTTGCGTATTGATGTATGCGCCGATTCGTTGCGCCGTCCGCTGCGCGTCAATCCGTCGAAATCTGCTTCATCGCGCTGATGCTCAGAGCCGGCAGCGTCCACAGGGTCGGATCGTCCTCGGACAACCCGTCGTCCGCGGAGTTCAGACTGTCGGCATTCTCATCCATCTGCCAATACATGGTATTGAGACGCTGCAGATGGTTGCGGAATCGCCCGGCAGGTTTGTCCTCCGCTTCCTCATCGAACTCGGCCAGCTTCTCGATCTGCGTGCCCTGTCCGGGATATTCGCCGGCGATTTCCGCCGAGGACCAGATCATTTCCCATTCGATGTCGTTGGGCAGATGGAATCTGACGTTCTCGTCGGACCCATTGACCAGAATGAGCAGGCTTGGCTCGTCGGGGGAGAGCAGCTGCATGGCGAACGATCGGACCGAGGGATTCGTCCAATCCGCATCATGCGGCGTCTTTCCGTTCGGCAGGAACCAGTGCACGCGGTCGGATTTCTTCAACAGTCCGATTTTGCTCAGTCGGGTGAAGAAATCCTCATGGTTGTAGAGGTCCCGGGCTTTTCTCAGCGCTATCAGCCGGGAAGTGAGGTTGAACAGCTTGAGCTCCGCGGTCTGCTCGGTGCTGTACAGCCAATCCCAATCCAGCCATGTGGTCTCATTGTCCTGCGTGTAGGCGTTGTTGTTGCCGTTCTGCGAGTTGCCGAATTCGTCGCCGGCAAGCAGCATCGGCGTGCCCAGGGAGAGCAGCAGCGTGCCCAGCATGTTCATGATGGCCCGTTCTCGTTGCTGTGTGATGATCGGATCACTGCACGGGCCTTCATGTCCGAAATTGACGGAATGGTTGTTGTCGCTGCCGTCCCGGTTGTTCTCTCCGTTGGCTTCGTTGTGCTTATGCCGATACTGGGTCAGATCGGCGGTGGTGAAGCCGTCGTGGCATGCCACGTAGTTCACGGATGCGGTCGATCCGCGTCCGGGGTCGGTGGCGAACAGATCGGCTGAGCCGCATAGGCGCGTGGCCATGGACTGCATGGTCATGTCGCCGGTTTCACCACCACGTGCACGTTCCACATCGGTCAGCCAGAAGGTGCGTGTGCAATCGCGGAAGCGGTCGTTCCATTCCGCGAAGGGGATGCCGAATTGTCCCGTTCTCCAGCCGTTCGGGCCGCAATCCCACGGTTCCATGATCATCTTGAGGTTGCCGAGCAGCAGATCGGAGCGCAACGCGTACAGGAACGGGTGGTATCGCGTGAATTCGCCGTCAAGACGCGCCAGCGTCGCCGCAAGGTCGAAGCGGAAGCCGTCGATGCCGATTCGCTTGGCCCAGTAGCGAAGCGAATCCACGGCGAAGGTGGTGACGTGCGTGTTGGTGAAGTCAAGCGAATTGCCGCATCCCGTCGTGTCGTACAGGCGACTGACCTTGTCTTTGGTCCGTCGGTAATAGGCGAGGTTGTCGAGTCCACGCCAGCAGATGGTCGGGCCTTCCGGACCGGATTCGCAGGTGTGGTTGTACACCACGTCCATGATGACCTCGAAACTGGCCTCATGCATGGCCCGCACCATGTCGATGACCTCCTGCCGCACGGCGCCCGCTCCCGCTTCCTGCGCCTGCTTGGTGGCGTACGAGGCTTCGGGGGCGAAGTAGCCGAGCGTGGAATAGCCCCAGTAATTCGTGCGATTGCGTTCCTGCAGGAACAGTTCGGATTGCTTGGCTTGGATGGGCAGCAGTTCGATGGATGTCACGCCGAGGTCCTGCAGATAGGAGAGCGTGGCCGGATGGGCGAGGCCGGCATAGGTGCCGCGCAATTCCGGAGGAAGCCATGGGGCGTTCGCGGTGAATCCTTTGACGTGCAGTTCGTAGATGACGGTTTTGCTCCATGGCACATGCGGGTGGGATGGTTCTCCCATATGCTTGTTGATGTCGCGGTCGTCAATGGCCACGGAAACAGGCATGTGTCCCAGAGAGTCCACGGTGCTCATCGGTCCGAACGGCGAACCGGCGACCTTGCCGTTTTTGATCTCGCATTCGTAGGCGAAGGCGCCCGGGTCGAGTTCCATCTTGCCTTCGATGCCTTTGGCGTATGGGTCGAGCAGCAGTTTGTATGGATTGAAGCTCACGCCATGGTTTGGATCCCATGGGCCGTTGACGCGGTATCCGTATTGCATGCCGTCCCATGCTTGCGGCACGTGCACGTACCACAGTCCGTAGTTGGGACCGTCCATGCGGAACAGTGTTTCGCGAAGATTGAGCGAGGGAATGCGTCTGGTGCAGATGCGCTGTTTTTTGGCCTGATCGATGAACGTGAGTCCGGGTTCGTTGAACAGCCGTGCGGCGTCGGCATAGAAGGCGCTCGGTTGGTCAAGTGGTTCAAGTACGCAAAACCACACTTGGTCTGCTGTTTCTGAGCGGACAACGGCGTCCGCGCCACCATCGTCGGTGAAATAGAGACCTGGGCGGGTTGCGTAGCGGTGCAAAGGTGGGTTCTTCATAACCTCATTCTAAACACTTTGAAATTATCTGTTGACTTGCTATGTCGAGGCTGTCGACGCTCGTGCCGGTCTGATCCAGCCGTGAGCTTGAACTCGAGCAGGTGCAGGACTTCCTCGACGGCAAAATCGCCGCCGCTTCCAAGGCTGTCGTCAAAATCGGCGCCGGACGCTGTTTATTCGTCCTGAACAGCTTGGAATTAGCGAAAAAGTATCACGACATGACGGCAAATGCGCCGCCGACATCGCCGCATAGCGCATATCCTAATCACAAAAGGGAAAAATCAATCGTATTCATCGTTATCAGGAGGTAATTTTATGGCGAAAGCAATGTCTGAATTCACTACCGATCTGCAGCATTCCGGCATGCCGGCGAAGGATCTCGACGAAACCATCGAATTCTATACGAAGAAGCTTGGTTTCGAACTGGCCGGACTGTTTCATAACGGCGAAAATCGTTGTGCATTCCTGCGTTACGGCCATCTGACCATCGAAACGTGGGAGGGTGATCCGGCTCCGCTGACCACTGGTGCCATCAACCATTGGGCATTCGACACTCCCGACATCGAAGCTGCATTCGAAAACGCGAAGGAACTCGGGCTGAATTTCAAAGATAACGAAATCCAGCATATCGACAGCTTCTGGGAGCATGGCATCCGCTACTTCAACGTATACGGACCGAACGGCGAAACCATTGAATTCTGTCAGATTGTCAAATAACTATCGTTAGATGATTGCCGTCAAATAATCGTTGAAAACAAATACAACAGGCGAAACAGACGGAAGCAAACAAAGAAGCGTGCGCTGAACCTTATATACGGGTTCGGAACACGCTTCTTTTTGTTATGCAATCGATGCGATTAATATGTGCGCAAAAGCGGTCACATATCGCATAGTTCGCGTACGTACGGCTCCACAAAACGCAGGGCCGCGCCGATAATGTCTTGATGGTCGAGCGCCATTCCCTTGCGCAGGGTGAAATCCGTGGTGCCGAATGGCGTATGTTCCACCACGCGTTCGCGTAGTCCGGCCATATCGTCATCATCGAGATATTGTGCTGCCTCACCGCTGATGATCACGTCACCGGCCAGTACCGAGCGAATATTCGTTACCGCCAGCGCCACATAATCCAGCCATTGCGAGAATCGTTTGCGATGCTCCTGCTCGCCTTGTTCCAACACCGAGAAGAAGCCGGGCAGGCTTTCGCCGTCTTCCATCAGCGTTTCCGGCGAGCAATACGTATCCATGCAGCCCTGTTGTCCGCAGTAGCAGGTGTTGCCTCCTGGAATCAGCGTCATATGTTCGATTGAGCCATTGCATTGGTTTGGCCCTTGGTAAAGCGATCCGTCTACGATGACCGCGCCTCCGGGGCGTCGCTCGAGGTAGATGCAGACGGCATCCTTCAGATTGTGGTCGAACCAGAGTTCCGCCATGGCAGAAGCGTCGGAATCGTGAATCATCAGCGACGGATAGTTGAGGCCGTGGCTGAGTTCGCTGAGTTTCAGGCCGGTGTTGTTCATGATTTTGCCGAAGGTGATCGACTGCCCGTCTGCCGATACGATGCCTTGCATGCAGAAGGCCACGCCTAGCACCGTGCTGCCTTGTTTCGCCAGTTCCTGCGCGAAACCGTTGATGATGTCGTTCATGCGCTGGTAGTAGGCGTCGTTGTTGCGATAGGGGAGTGTGCGCTGTCTGGTGGCCACGGATTTGCCGTTCAGATCAATGGCGATGGCCGTGATTCGTGTGGTTTGGATTCGCACGCCGATAGCCACGCTGGAGTGTGCCGCGAATTCGTAGATTTGCGCTTTGCGTCCACCGGTGGATTTCTGCATCTCGCCTTTGACGATGAGCCCGTCGGCCTCCATGGCGCGCAGATTCTGCGTGATGGTTGGCAGGCTGAGCCCTAATTCGTGTTCGAACATCTGCTTGGTGGCTGAACCTTGGGTGTAGATGAACGTGGTCATGGCCTTGAAATTGGCTTCTTTGACTGATAGGGCGGATTGGGCTTTCACTGGTTGATCCTTCCTGCGCAACTTCTTTTCCAAGACTACTTCATAAAAGTCCTTTCCTTATGTCTCGTGTTGGTCTGAGATATCAGGTATTGCAAAAAAGTATCAAAAACAGCTGTGCATAAAGGATTTTCTGCCACTTTTCTGCGCCGAAAATATATTTATCAACAAAAAAAGTTGAGACGGTGACAACGACGTTCTACCAAGAAAAGAGACATGTTATGAAGATAGGTCTGCCGCGCACGCTATTGGCCGGCTTGGTCGCCATAGCGGTGTTCATGACCGGCGATGGCTTTGAATTGACTTTTTTGTCCAAATACATCGTGGACCAGGGATTCAGCTCTTCGCAATCGTCGCTGATGTTCACCATGTACGGGCTGGTGGCTGCGCTTGCCGGCTGGGCGTCCGGTGTGCTAGCTGAAATGTTCGGTGCCAAACGCATCATGCTTATCGGCGCGAGCGCCTGGGTCGTTTTGCACCTGCTGTTCGTTGGTGTGGCGTTGCCGAGCGGCGTCTATCCGCTGATGTTAGGCGTGTATGCGTTGCGGGGTGTTGGCTACCCGCTGTTCATCTACTCGTTCGTGGTGTTGATGGCGCAAACCATCGATCCTGCCAAGCTCGCGTCGGCCATGGGGTGGTTTTGGGCCGCCTACTCGTTCGGCATCGGCGTGTTTGGCGCATATTTGCCGAGTTTCACCATTCCGATGGTGGGCGAGTACTATTCGCTGTGGCTTTCGTTGCCGTTTTCTATAGCTGGACTGCTGATTTGCCTGCTGATGGTGCCGAAAAGCAAGGGTTCTGGCAACTCTTCCATGAGCAATGCAGACAAGCTGCGCGAGCTTAGTCGAGGAGTCACCATTCTGGTGCATAATCGCCAAATCGCTTTGGCTGCGGTGGTGCGTGTGATCTGCAATCTGACGTTGTATGGCTTTCCCGTCATCATGCCACTCTACTTGGCCACTACCAACAATGGCGGCGGTGCTTGGTTTAAGGTTTCGCAATGGAGCCAGATTTGGGGATTCCAGTTTGTGGTCACCATTTTCGGCAATGTGTTCTGGGGTCGTATGGGCGATTCGCATGGTTGGATGCGGCAAATGCGCTGGTTTGGCTGCTGGTTCTGTGTGATCGGCACGCTGGGCATGTATTACATTCCGCAGTTTTTCGGGGCGAATATGGTGCTTATGTGTGCTGATGCGGTTGTTCTTGGATTGGGAATTTCCGCTTTCGTTCCTATGGGAGCCGTGTTTCCCGCGTTGGCGTTGGAACATAAGGGTGCTGCGATTTCCGCGCATAATTTCGCTTCCGGCCTGGCTACGTTTTTCGGTCCGCTGATTGCGACGGTGCTGGTTTCCACTATCGGATTCGGCGGCGTGTGCTGGACGTATGCGATCTGCTATGCGATCGGATCGTTGGTCACGTTCGGCATTCATCCTCATCAACCCGGATTTGACGATCGCGGCCATCGCATTGCCGCGATCGAGCGTAACTAATCGCAATTGAATATCAATTGCTCGATCATCATTTTTCTCAAAAAACATCATTATCCACAAAGGAGAATAATCATGAAGGCAGTCGTTCTCGAAGAGCAGGGCGTCATCAATGTGCGTGAGGTGCCTGACGTCCCCGCACCTGGTCTAGGCGAGCTGAAGATCGCGCCGCATACCGTTGGTGTGTGCGGTTCCGACCTGCACTATTACACTCATGGTCGCGTGGGCAAATATGTGGTGGAGCAGCCGATGATTCTCGGTCATGAGGCTTCCGGCACGGTGGTTGAGGTCGGTCCTGGCGTCGAAGGCTTCAAAGTGGGCGATCGTGTGGCCATGGAGCCCGGCATTCCGGATATGAGTTCGCGTGCCAGCAAACTGGGCATGTATAACGTCGATCCTGCGGTGCGTTTCTTTGCCACTCCGCCGATTGATGGCTGCCTGTGCGAAACGGTGAACCATCCTGCGGCGTTCACCTACAAGCTGCCCGACAATGTGAGCTTCGGTGAGGGTGCGCTGCTTGAACCGTTGGCTGTGGGCATGTGGTCCGCCACCAAGGCTCGTATCAAGCCGGGCGATGTCTGCGTGGTCACCGGATCGGGTACGGTCGGCATGCTGACCGCGTCGTGCGCGTTGGCAGGTGGCGCTTCCAAGGTGCTGATTTCTGATGTGTCGGCAATCAAATTGGCGATTGCGGCTCAGATTCCAGGTATTATTCCGGTGGATCTCACCAAAGAGGATCTGGTGGAGCGCGTCCGTGAGGAAACGGGGGGTTGGGGTGCTGATGTGGCTTTCGAGTGCTCGGGCTCGCCGAAGTCATACGAGACATTCTGGAAGCTGATTGCTCCCGGTGGCGCTGCCGTTATCGTTGGCATTCCGGTCAGTCCGGTGGCTATCGACATTACGGAACTGCAGGCTACCGAGGTGCGCATCGAAAATATCTTCCGTTATGCCAATGTGTATCAGAAGGCCATTGACCTCGTGGCTAACGGTAAACTGAATCTGAAGCCATTCATCACCGACACCTATGCGATGGAGGATGCCAAGGCGGCGTTTGATCGCATGGCCGAGGGGCGTCCTGGAGATATTAAGCTGCAGATTACCGTGAATAACGACTGACGTTACGCACGTTACGGAACGACGAAAGGGGTCTAGGCCATGGGTGCTGTTGTACAAGTCAACGATAATCGGCATGGGAAGACGGCTTTGGCTCAGACCTCTTTTGGTGGATTCGTGCCGAAAGGTGGAAGTTCGAACGATTCCGGCGTATTGGAGATCATTGTGCCGGACGCGCAGGCTTCGGTGCGTTGGGTGAAGCATGGCTACCCAAGCTCGTTGGCGAAATGGCATCATCATCCTCATATTGAAATTCATCTGATTCGGGAAGGTACCGGATTGATGATGGCGGGCAATGCCGTTGTTCCGTATGAGGCCGGGCAGGTTGCGCTGATTGGTTCGAATCTTCCGCATAATTGGGTGTCCGACATCGCTCCGGGGGAGCGGCTTCGTCAGCGTGATGTGGTGTGCCATGTGCGTCCGGAAACCATACGTCTGCTGATGTCTGGATTTCCGGAAACGTCTGGTTTTGCAATGGTGTTGAGGCGTGCGGGGCAGGCGTTGGTGCTGAGCGGTGAATCCGCTCGTCAGGCCGGTTCGATTCTGGAAAGCATGGAGGAACATAGTCTTGCTTGCCGTGTTAGTGATCTGATTCGTGTGTTGGATGTGTTCGCGCATGCCTCAGCAGATGAATCCTATACAGTGGTTGCGTCCGGATACGATCCGGCTGTATGCAGTGGTGCGGAAAGTGTGGTCAACGATGCCATTGAGTACATTTCCTCGCATCTGAGCGGTGAAATTAGCCTGGATTTGGCCGCTCGTCAGGCTGGAATGAGTGTGTCGGCTTTCTCTCGTCTGTTCAAAAGGGCCGCAGGAATAAGGTTTTCGGATTTTGTTCGACGATTGCGTATCGGGCATGCGTGCAGATTGCTGACGACCACGAATCAAAGCGTCGCGTCGATTCGTCGTGCTTGCGGATATGGAAACGCTTCGAATTTCAATCGTCGTTTCTTTGAAGAAACAGGCGAAACTCCTACTGGCTGGCGGAAAAAATACATTGGACGGACAAGATAAGTAAATAAACTTTGTAAAAGTTTGATATGATTGATATCATATAGAAAATACTTTTATAAAAGATGAGGAGGTGAGACTTGAGAAAGTGTGTGTGATTTATGATAAAAAGCAACAAAAACGCTCAAAATGATGTTTTTAAAGCTTTTTCTCTTCACAAAAGAACGCAATCTAAACATTAAATGAACAGAATATAATATTTCTCTTGCGACACGACGCAGTGGAAAATCATATTGCATACTCACTAAAGTGTGTCCTAGGTCACAAAAGACCAGCAACGCGTCCATCCGCTTCGAGGCGGGTGGAATAACGGGAAACTACTTTGCAAACCCCAAAGAATCGAGGAGGACTTCAAGTGGCAGACGCAAAGAAGAAGGAAGAGCCGACCAAGCCGACTCCGGAAGAGAAGCTCGCCGCAGCCGAGGCTGAGGTCGACGCTCTGGTCAAGAAGGGCCTGAAGGCTCTTGATGAATTCGAGAAGCTCGATCAGAAGCAGGTTGACCACATCGTGGCCAAGGCTTCCGTCGCAGCCCTGAACAAGCACTTGGTGCTCGCCAAGATGGCCGTCGAGGAGACCCACCGTGGTCTGGTCGAAGACAAGGCCACCAAGAACATCTTCGCCTGCGAGCATGTCACCAACTACCTGGCTGGTCAGAAGACCGTCGGCATCATCCGTGAGGACGACGTGCTGGGCATCGACGAAATCGCCGAGCCGGTTGGCGTCGTCGCTGGCGTGACCCCGGTCACCAACCCGACCTCCACCGCCATCTTCAAGTCGCTGATCGCACTGAAGACCCGCTGCCCGATCATCTTCGGCTTCCACCCGGGCGCACAGAACTGCTCCGTCGCGGCCGCCAAGATCGTTCGCGATGCCGCTATCGCAGCAGGCGCTCCTGAGAACTGTATTCAGTGGATCGAGCATCCGTCCATCGAGGCCACTGGCGCCCTGATGAAGCATGATGGTGTCGCCACCATCCTCGCCACCGGTGGTCCGGGCATGGTCAAGGCCGCATACTCCTCCGGCAAGCCGGCCCTGGGCGTCGGCGCGGGCAATGCTCCGGCATACGTTGACAAGAACGTCGACGTCGTGCGTGCAGCCAACGATCTGATTCTTTCCAAGCACTTCGATTACGGCATGATCTGCGCTACCGAGCAGGCCATCATCGCCGACAAGGACATCTACGCTCCGCTCGTTAAGGAACTCAAGCGTCGCAAGGCCTATTTCGTGAACGCTGACGAGAAGGCCAAGCTCGAGCAGTACATGTTCGGCTGCACCGCTTACTCCGGACAGACCCCGAAGCTCAACTCCGTGGTGCCGGGCAAGTCCCCGCAGTACATCGCCAAGGCCGCCGGCTTCGAGATTCCGGAAGACGCCACCATCCTTGCCGCTGAGTGCAAGGAAGTCGGCGAGAACGAGCCGCTGACCATGGAGAAGCTTGCTCCGGTCCAGGCCGTGCTGAAGTCCGACAACAAGGAACAGGCCTTCGAGATGTGCGAAGCCATGCTGAAGCATGGCGCCGGCCACACCGCCGCCATCCACACCAACGACCGTGACCTGGTCCGCGAGTACGGCCAGCGCATGCACGCCTGCCGTATCATCTGGAACTCCCCGAGCTCCCTCGGCGGCGTGGGCGACATCTACAACGCCATCGCCCCGTCCCTGACCCTGGGCTGCGGCTCCTACGGCGGCAACTCCGTGTCCGGCAACGTCCAGGCAGTCAACCTCATCAACATCAAGCGCATCGCTCGGAGGAACAACAACATGCAGTGGTTCAAGATTCCGGCCAAGACCTACTTCGAGCCGAACGCCATCAAGTACCTGCGCGACATGTACGGCATCGAAAAGGCCGTCATCGTGTGCGATAAGGTCATGGAGCAGCTCGGCATCGTTGACAAGATCATCGATCAGCTGCGTGCACGTTCCAACCGCGTGACCTTCCGTATCATCGATTATGTCGAGCCGGAGCCGAGCGTGGAGACCGTCGAACGTGGCGCCGCCATGATGCGCGAGGAGTTCGAGCCGGATACCATCATCGCCGTCGGCGGTGGTTCCCCGATGGATGCGTCCAAGATTATGTGGCTGCTGTACGAGCACCCGGAAATCTCCTTCTCCGATGTGCGTGAGAAGTTCTTCGATATCCGTAAGCGCGCGTTCAAGATTCCGCCGCTGGGCAAGAAGGCCAAGCTGGTCTGCATTCCGACTTCTTCCGGCACCGGTTCCGAAGTCACGCCGTTCGCTGTGATTACCGACCACAAGACCGGCTATAAGTACCCGATCACCGATTACGCGCTGACCCCGTCCGTCGCTATCGTCGATCCGGTGCTGGCACGTACTCAGCCGCGCAAGCTGGCTTCCGATGCTGGTTTCGATGCTCTGACCCACGCTTTTGAGGCTTATGTGTCCGTGTATGCCAACGACTTCACCGATGGTATGGCATTGCACGCTGCCAAGCTGGTTTGGGACAACCTCGCTGAGTCCGTCAATGGCGAGCCGGGTGAGGAGAAGACCCGTGCCCAGGAGAAGATGCATAATGCCGCCACCATGGCCGGCATGGCTTTCGGCTCCGCCTTCCTCGGCATGTGCCACGGCATGGCCCACACCATTGGTGCACTGTGCCACGTTGCCCACGGTCGTACCAACTCCATCCTCCTGCCGTACGTGATCCGTTACAACGGTTCCGTCCCGGAGGAGCCGACCAGCTGGCCGAAGTACAACAAGTACATCGCTCCGGAACGCTACCAGGAGATCGCCAAGAACCTTGGCGTGAACCCGGGCAAGACTCCGGAAGAGGGCGTCGAGAACCTGGCCAAGGCTGTTGAGGATTACCGTGACAACAAGCTCGGTATGAACAAGAGCTTCCAGGAGTGCGGTGTGGATGAGGACTACTATTGGTCCATCATCGACCAGATCGGCATGCGCGCCTACGAAGACCAGTGCGCACCGGCGAACCCGCGTATCCCGCAGATCGAGGATATGAAGGATATCGCCATTGCCGCCTACTACGGCGTCAGCCAGGCGGAAGGCCACAAGCTGCGCGTCCAGCGTCAGGGCGAAGCCGCTACGGAGGAAGCTTCCGAGCGCGCCTGATCGCAATATCGCAACGTAACTCCTTATATAAAAGATGTGAAGTGAAGCGTATATAAGGAGTCGTGCAAAAGGAGCCTGATGGGAAACCATCAGGCTCCTTTTTTATAGTGAGGGGGAAGTGGACCGTCGCCGTTACCTTCCGCGTTCTTCATCGAAAGAAGACGCGTGATTGTGTTGGCGCGACACCGCGAAAAACGTTGGAAAAACCGCGACACGCGCGAATTCCATATGTTCACCCCTGATGCTTAGATAAAGAAGTTGCCTGATTTTAGGGCTCGCAAATTGTAATTCAAAAAGCGAGCGTGGCACAGCGGCTCACTCCGGTGAGAAGCTGCATGGCTGCGCACTGATGTGGTATGGCCACGGAACTTCCACGGTTCCGGGGGTCTTCTGCGCCGGTGCCCTTGGAAGCAGGCTGGTAAACAGTAAATAACGAATCGCTAGAAAGGGCGGAAGGCAATGGCGGGACAGAAAATCCGCATCAGGCTTAAGTCCTATGACCATGAGGTCATCGACCAATCGGCGAAGAAGATCGTCGAAACGGTGACGAACGCGGGCGCAACTGTGGTTGGCCCGGTTCCGCTCCCGACCGAGAAGAACGTGTTCGTCGTTATCCGTTCTCCTCACAAGTACAAGGATTCTCGCGAGCATTTCGAGATGCGCACTCATAAGCGTCTCATCGACATTGTGGACCCGACCCCGAAGGCCGTGGACTCCCTCATGCATATTGATCTGCCCGCAGACGTGAACATCGAGATCAAGCTGTAAGGGAGGAGGGAACCATTATGTCTAATCGCACTGCACTGCTGGGCAAGAAGCTCGGTATGTCTCAGGTCTGGGACGAGAACGGTTTCTTCGTTCCTGTGACCCTCGTTGACGTGTCCACCAACGTGGTGACCGCTGTCAAGTCCGAAGAGTCCGACGGCTACAAGGCTGTTCAGCTTGGCTACGGCCAGGTTGACCCGACCAAGGTGACCAAGCCGCTCGCCGGCCACTTCCCCAAGGCTGGCGTCACCCCGCGTCGTCACCTCGCTGAGGTCCGCACCGATAACGCCGAAGAGTTCGAGCCGGGTCAGGAGCTGACCGCTGAGCTGTTCCCGGAAGGCACCCTGGTCGACGTGACCGGTACCACCAAGGGCAAGGGCTTCGCAGGCACCATCAAGCGTTGGGGCTTCAAGTCCTATCGTCGTACCCACGGCTCTCACAAGAACGAGCGTCGTCCTGGCTCTGTTGGCGCATGCGCCACCCCGAGCCGCATCCTCAAGGGCAAGCGCATGGCTGGCCGCATGGGTCATGTGACCAACACCGCGCTGAACCTCACCATCGTTTCGTCGGATGTTGAGAACGGCGTGCTGGCTATCAAGGGCGCCATTCCGGGCCCGAAGGGCAGCATCGTTCTCGTCCGTTCGGCAGTGAAGGGAGCCTGATAAATCATGGCAAACGTTACTCTGAACGTCACCGATAACCAGGGCAAGGCCACCGGCACCGTCGATGCCCCGGCTGAGATCTTCGGCTTCTCCGCTGAAGAAGTTCAGTCCCGCATCCCGCTGATCCACCAGGTCGTCATCGCCCAGCTCGCCGCTGCTCGCCAGGGCACCCACGCCACCAAGACTCGTGGCATGGTTTCCGGCGGTGGCCGCAAGCCGTCCTTGGTGGA
>OATI01000688.1_pt1 | contig 24169 bp, 9 predicted proteins | sample 1494981 | NCBI WGS metagenome assembly OATI01 (sample SAMEA2579952, study PRJEB22360) | human gut metagenome
GTATGGCGGCTGGTAGGGGGCTTCCTCGACCGGCACGTCCAGTTTGTGGGCGGCACGGAGCGGCCAATACGGGTCGCGCAGGGCGGCGCGGCCGATTTCCACGGCGTCGGCGGCGCCCGACTTCAGAATCTTCTTCGCCTGCTTCGGCTTGGTGATGAGCCCGACTGCGGTGGTGGGAATGCCCGCGCGACTGCGCACCTGTTCGGCGAACGGCACTTGGTAGTCGGGCTTCACCGGAATGGTCACGTCGGGAATCAATCCGCCGGTGGACACGTCGATCAGGTCCACGCCGTGGGCCTTCAGAATCTTAGCCAGTTCGACGGTCTGGTCAAGGTCCCAACCGCCTGCGGCCCAATCGGTGGCGGAGACGCGCACCAGCACCGGCATGGTGTCGGGCACGACGGAACGAATCGCATCCACGACTTCGACCAGCATGCGGACGCGATTGTCGAACGATCCGCCGTACTCGTCGTCACGCTCGTTGATGAGCGGGTCGAGGAACTGCGACAGCAGGTAGCCATGCGCGGCATGGACTTCCACCGCGTCGAAGCCGATGTTCATGGCACGCCAGGCGGCGTCGCGGAACTGGTCCACGATGGTGTGGATCTCATCGACGCTCAGCGCGCGCGGACGAGCCAGGGAACCGTATGCGTTGGCGCTTGGGCAAACCGTCCGCCATCCGCCTTGCTCCTCCGGCACGCTCTGTCCATCGAAACCGATCGCGTGGCAGCCGGTGGAACCCTTGCGTCCGGCGTGGTTGAGCTGCACCGCCATCGTGGCACCCACTGCCTTCGCGTCGGCCACGATCCAACGCCATGCGTCCATCTGTCCGTCATCCCACAATCCCAGATCGCACGGCGAAATGCGGCCTCCCGGCGCGACGGCGGTCGCTTCCATGATGATCATGCCGAAGCCGCCCATCGCGCGCGAAACGTAATGCTGGTAGTGGAATGGCGTGGGCTTGCCGTCCTGCGCCAATGCGGAATACGTGTCCATTGGCGGCAGCCAGATGCGGTTGCGCACGGTGACGCCACGCAACGTCATCGGATCGAACGGTTTGACCGTCTTGTTCTGCTTGCCGTTCTTCTTGTCTTCGCTCATCGTCATCTCTCTTATGAATCGTTGGTATCGCCTGAATCGTCGATATCCGCACCGCGTTCCCACGCGACGGGCATGGTACCGATTGCATTGTAAGCAGAACGCCCGCCGGTTGGGGCGGGCGTTCATGGACTGTTCACTTTGCCATGCGATTTACGCTCCGGTGACGTGGGCAGTCAGTGCGGTCAGTCAATGCGGGCAGTCGGCATGAATAGCCGACAATCGCAACTATTGATGCTGCTGGTCACTTTGCTGCTCAGCAGGCTGTTGCTGCGATTGCTGCTGCTGGCCTTGGTTGGTCTGCTGCTGGCCTTGGTTGGTCTGCTGCTGGCTTTGCTGCTGACTGTTCTGCTGGCGCTGGTATTGGTACTGGTTGTATGTTCTGGTGGCGCCCTTCGAAACCGTGTACTTGTCGGCACCCTTTCCGTAATCGTTGTCAATCGGCGCGTTGATGGCGGCAAGATACGTGTTCATGAACTGCTTCCACGCCGGCGTTGCGATGTACATGCCGTACCAGGACGGGCGGTACACGCCGTTGATGGTCTTGTTGTCGAAGGTGTTGTTGATCGGGTCCTGCGCATCGGCGACCGCGACGAACGCCGCGACCTGGTTCGGCACGAAGCCTGCGGTGGCCATCACCGTGTTCTCGTTGGTGCCGGTCTTGGCGAAGGTCTTGCGATTGTTGTCAAGCTGCGTGGTCGACGCTTCGCCGCCAGGCTGCACGACACCTTGGTTCAGCGCGTAGGACACGGTCTGCGCGATGTCCGGGTCGATGGCCTGATGGCAGTTCGCGGACGGCACTTTCACCTTGCTGCCGCTGCGGTCGGTCACCTTGGTGATGGCGATCGGAGTGCATTCCACGCCGTTGGCGCCCATGGTGGCGTACACGTTGGCCATGGTCAACGGCGACGCCTGCACCGTACCGATGGTCATTGGCGGCTGGAACGAGTTAGCGGAGTAGATGTCGGACGCGTTGGAGATGGCGTTGTGGTAGCCCATCTCCTTGGCCGCGTCGGCGATCGCGCACAGACCGATGTTCGACGCCATCGAGGCCTGCGTGGTGTTGTGCGACTTGATCAGACCCTGCAGCGGGCTTTCCGGAGAGGTGGTGCCGCCGCCGGAATTCTGCACCCTCCACGGGCCGACGAAACCGTAGCCGTTGCAGTTGAACTTCGACGTGTCGTAGACGGTGGATGTGACGAGCGACTCGTTGATGGAGTGGCCTTTCTGCATCCACGCCACCATGTTGATGGGCTTCCAGGTGGAGCCGACGTTGAAGCCCATGCCGCCGCCGTCCTCTTGGTCGACCATGTAGTTCATGGAGGTCTTGGTCTCGTCCGTTCGGGCGTCATCCGTGGCGTCGTAGGTTCGGTTGATGCCGAACGACAGGATTTCACCGGTGCCCGGCTTCACGGCCGCTATCATCACTTCGAATCCGGACGGGTCTGTGGCCGGCACGGTGCTGTTCGCCGCCTGCATGGCCGCGTTGTTGGCGTTGCGGTCGAGCGTGGTGACGATCTTCAGACCGCCTTCCTTCAGCAGCTTCTCGCGTGCCTCGTCGTCCTTGCCGAACGCCTTGTTCTTCAGGATCTGGTTGACCACGTACGAGCAGAAGAAGCCGGTGTTTTCAATGGCCGACTGGCATCCGGAGCTCACGTCCTGCAGGTTCAGCGTGTCCTTCAACGGCGTGTTGATGGCGTCTTTGAATTCCTTTTCGGAGGTGATGTAGCCCTGGTCGTGCATCAGCTGCAGCACGATGTTGCGCTGGTGTTCGGCTTCCTTCTGGTTGGCTTCCACGGAAGGATCGAAGTTCTGCGGATTCTTGGTGATTGCCGCGATGGTCGCCGCCTGGGTGACGTTCAGTTCCGAAGCGGAGACGTTGAAGTAGCGTTTGGCGGCCATTTCCACGCCGCACAGGTTGTTGCGGCCGAACTGCGCGATGTTGAGGTAGCCCTGCAGGATCTCGGCTTTGGAGTATTTCTTTTCGATCTGCACCGAGATCAGCATCTCGCGTAGCTTGCGTGCCACGGTGTCTTCCGTCGCGTGGTATTCGGCGATCGGATCGTCGTCTTCACGGGCTTGGGTGGACAGCACGTTCTTGACGTACTGCTGCGTCAGCGTGGAACCGCCCTGCTGGTCGCCGCCTCTGACATAGGTTTGGAAGAACGCTCGGAACACGCCCTGCACGTCCACGCCGGTATGTTCGAAGAAGCGCTTGTCTTCACGGGCCACGACGGCCTGCTGCATGGCTTTGGAGATTTTCTTCAGCGGTACGACCTCGCGGTTCTGCGTATAGAATTCCGCGAAAGCGGTCTTGCCGTCGTTGAAATACATCGTCGAGCGTTGCGGGAGCGAGGTCACATCGAAATCGATGCCTTCGACCGCAAGGGACGGAATGACGGCTTTGGCCGCGTTATTGGCGGCGAACACAGCGGGCATAAAGAAAATACTCGTCACAACGCCGCCGCCCACGCATAACGTGATGTATGCGATTACCAATGCGAGCACACGTTGAACGGTAAGGGTCTTCTTCTTGGGCATGACGCCCATTCTAAAGTGGCGGGTCTACTAAACACATGCCCGCCAACGCATGTGCCGGAAGCCGTCACGGGTTTCTCACAAAACAGACAATTTCTTAGGAAAAGTTGGAAATCAGCCGAAAACCAGCCGAATGTCATCGTCTTGATCGGCGAATCAGCATGCCCGGCTGGTAGATGATGATGGACCGGCCTTCCCTGGCGATCCATCCGCGGTTAGCGAAATCCATCAACGCCTTGTTCACCGTTTCGCGTGAGGATCCGACGAGCTGCGCCATCTCCTCCTGGGTCAGATCGTGCGGCACCTTCAGGCCGGCTTCGACCGGTTCGCCGAATCGTGATGCCAGATTGAGCAGTGTTTTGGCGAGTCGTCCGGGAACGTCCATGAACACCAGATCGCAGATGCGTTCGTTGTTGCTGCGCATGCGGTGCGCCAATACCTGCAGCATGTCCACGGCCACGCGCGGATGTTCGTCGAGCCAGTCGAACAGCGCGTCATGTTCCAGCCAGACCACACGCGTGCCGTTGGTCATCGCCACCGCCGAAGCGGTACGCGGTCCGCCATGCGGATCGAACACCGGAATCTCACCCAACACTTCGCCGTACGCGTGGATGCTCAGCAGCTGCACACGCTTGTCGGAGGATTGTCTGGTCAGTTTGACGCGGCCTTCCTCCAGCAGATACATGCGATGGTCGGTGTCTCCCTCGCGGAAGATGAAATCGCCCTTGTCGTATTCGGCATGCAGCAGATACGGCAGCAGTTCCCGGGCTTCTTCGGACGAAACCTGCTTGAACAGCGCGGTGTGCAGCAACGTCTCACGCTCATCGTCGAAACCACCAAAACCATTGATTCCGTTGGTTCCATTCGGGGTGACCATCGACGTGCCTCCGTTCCGCCGTGCTTCTGCGTTTTCCGTTGTCGACATCCATGCCAACGCTCGTTAAGTCGGGCACCATCGACCATTCGGGCTACATTGTAACTCGAACGGCGGCGTCGACCAGTCGCGCCACTACCTCGTCTCGGCCCATGCCGGTTTGAGAGCGCATGGGATCGACATGTTTTGCCGCTGATTTCACCGCTTTGTCGGACATTTTCTCTCGTGAGATGTTCAACACGCGGGTCATCTTTTCCGCGTCGATGTCGTAGGCGAGCGTGACGTGGTGCAGAATCGCGCCGGGTCCGCCGTGGGTGGGCGCGAACCGGCGTTGCGCGGCGCCGCCGAGTTTGCCATATTGTGTGGCGATGTCGTTGAGTCCGGCGAATCGTACGTTGAGGCCGAGGGCGCGTAACGCTTCGACGAGCCAGTAGTCGCAGAGTTCGTAGGATTCCTCGACGCTCATGCCGTGGGCGAAGTCGAGTGGCGCGTACAGCGAGTAGGTGATGGTGTTGCCTGGTTCGATGAACATCGCTCCCCCGCCGGTGCAGCGGCGGACTATGTGGAATCCTTCGTCTTGCGCGGTGCGCACGTTGACTTCGTCTTCGAGCGACTGGAATCTGCCGATGACCACGGCCGGCTCGGCCCATTCCCAGAAACGCAGGGTGGGTCCGCGGGTTCCGGCAGCCACTTCGCGTGCCCATTCGACGTCGAGGTCCATTTGTTCCTGCGGTTTGCGGGGGTCGTCGTGCACGATGTTCGGTTTGAGTGCGTGCCAGCGTCGCGCGTATTCCGCCCAATTGCCGGTTTCGGCGATTTCGCCGGTTCCAACGGTTCCAGCGTTTTCGTCGCTTTCCGCGGTTCCAGCGTTTTCAATGTTTTTTGCGATTTCCGCGGTTTCTGCGGTTTCCATTGGGCTGGTATGCCGCCGAATGCGCAGGTCGTCGCGTGGTTCCACTTTCGTAACATCATTACCGCCGATACCGGCAATGCCATCGGCGCCATCGATGCCGTCAATCGCACGTTGAAAGGCGATGGCGATGCCACGCGCGCCCATGCCGACGATGCGCACGTCCGGATGGTGCAGCATCGTCCGTTCGACGGCGGCGGTCACGTCACGTTCGGAAACCATCGAACCGCTGAGGCAACGGGCCGCGCACTGTTCCAGCGCACATTCCATGGAATGCAAGAGATTCCGCGTTCCGGCATCGTCCCCGTCGAGGAAGAAATCGCCGTCGATATGGCATTCGATAACAGTCGATGATGCAGCCGGCCCAGCGTATGGAACCGTTTTCACGGCATTCGTATGAGCCGAATCAATATAATCCGAATCGGCGTAATCCGAATCGGTACAATCCGGATCGGCATGAGAAAGCCGGACAGTCACTCCAACGAGTTTGCCGCCCGGCTGTTTGTAAAGTCCTCGAGTCATCAATCCTGCAGTTCAACGCCGTGGGCGTCACGGTGCCATTGCGAGCCGTAGTGGGAGCACAGAATCAGGATGCCTTCCACCAGTCCCCAGATGCCTGCGACGGCTGGGCCGATGATGAGAATCCAGCCAATGACGGTCAGCAGCAGCTGTGCCACGGCCTTGCCGGTGTTGCCCAAGTAGAAGTTGTGCACGCCGAAGCAGCCCAGGAAGATGCCAAACAGACCGGCGGCCAGTTTCGACTTCTGGGCGTATCCGGCCGGTGCGACGGGCTGGCCGTATGCCGGCTGCTGCGCGTAGGCAGGCTGGGTATAGGCGGATTGGTTGTAAGACGGGGCCGCGTAGCCTTGCTGTCCGTAGTTCGCTTGGTTGTAATCCGGCTGGGCGTAAGCGTTGTTGGGGTCATACGCCGGGGCTGCCGGCTGACCGTACGACGGCTGCGCAGATTGGGCAGGCTGGGACGGCTGGCCATACTGACCGTACTGGTTGTACGATGCGGCGTTCGGATCATATACCGGAGCAGCGGGCGTGGCCGGCTGAGCCGGCTGGGTATAGACGGGAGCCGTACCGTATGCCGGGGCCGGAGTCGCCGGCTGACCGTATGACGGCTGAGCGGTCTGGGCCGACTGTGCGGTCTGGCCATACTGGCTGTATGCGGAAGCGTTCGGATCGTACGCCGGAACGGCAGGCTCGGCCGGCTGAGCGGGCTGAGTGTATGCGGCGGAGTTCTGATCGTATGCGGGGGTTTCCGGCTGCGACTCCGGATGGTTCATCTGCGCATCGTTCTGTTGTGGAATGTACGGTTGGTTGTAGTCGGCCTGGGCTGCGTTATCCGACGTTGGATTGTTGACTTGACCGGCACCATTGAAATCGGCGTTGTTATCACTCATGCCTCAACAATATCCCAAAGTTTGCCCATTTCCACCCGATTCCACCTTAGGTGGCCCCTGAAAAATCCCCGAATATGCGAAGACGCCCGCCGATTCGGGAAAAACCCTTTTCGGTGGGCGTCTCAAAGGATGGGACGGAAGTCGGAATCAGCCGATTTCTCGGCTTTTCGAACCGTCACATGCCGTCACATATCTTTATATGTCGTCTCACATGCGCGCCAGAATGTCGCGACCGACCTCGTCGGTGGAACGCGTGGTGGAGCCGAGCTCCTCGATGTCGGCTTCCACGGCGGTATGGATCTTCTTGGCGGCATCGTCGAAACCGAGATGCTCGAGTAGCATGGCGGCGGACAGGATGGCCGCGGTCGGGTTGGCCTTGTTCTGGCCGGCGATGTCCGGAGCGGAACCGTGGATCGGCTCGAACATGGACGGATACTCGTTGGACGCGTTGATGCATCCCGAAGCGGAGTAGCCGACGCCACCGACCACGGCACCGGCCTCGTCGGTGATGATGTCGCCGAAGAGGTTGTCGGTCAGGATCACGTCGAAGCGGGACGGGTTGGACACCAGGAAGATGGTGGTCGCGTCGATGTGCAGGTAGTCGTGGGAGACCTTCGGGTATTCCTCGGCCACCTTGTCGACGATGCGCTGCCACATGTCGCCGGCGTTGACCAGCACGTTCTTCTTGTGCACAAGGGTCACATGCTTCCTGCGCTTCATGGCCAGTTGGAAGGCGTAACGCACCACGCGCTCCACACCGTAGGCGGTGTTGATGGAGACTTCGGTGGCCACCTCGTTCGGGGTGCCACGGCGCACCGCGCCGCCGGCACCGCAGTACAGGCCTTCGGTGCCTTCACGCACGACCACGAAGTCGATGTCACCCGGGTTGGCGAGCGGCGAGGTAACGCCCTTGTACAGCTTGGACGGACGCAGGTTCACGTACTGGTCCAGGTCGAAGCGGAGCTTGAGCAGCAGGCCGCGTTCCAGAATGCCCGCCTTGATGCGCGGATCGCCGACGGCACCCAGCAGGATGGCGTCGGTCTTCTTGATGCGCTCCTCTTCCTCTTCCGGAAGAATCGCGCCGTCGCGCAGGTAACGCTCGGCACCAAGATCGAAATTCTCGTAATCGAATTCGGCGACGCCCTCGGCCGCCTTCTCCAGAGCCTTCTGGGCCCACGGAGTCACTTCCTTGCCAATGCCATCGCCTGGAATGACGGCGATGGTGTACTTCTTTGCAGAATCACTCATAGCACGCGACTCTAGTCAACGGACCAGCACGTGGACACGTAACGCTCAACTAGTGGACACTCCTTGCCGCGTTCATGTGCGAATACGGTTTCACCCGGCTTCAAACGCCACGAACAACGAACGATCCAATGATCCGGACGCAACAATCCATACACCGTACATGAAAAAAGGGGGCCGACCTGAAGGCCGACCCCACCCTTGGATTCCAACACTCAGCGAACGCTCTTGGGTTTCACATAATCCTCGGCGACGGAACCGAAATTCGTGCCCGAGAATTTGCCCGATTGTCTCACTATGGCATCGAACGCTGCCAACCCGTTCAATCCCGTGTAGGAATCGGAATACGCGCCGGAATAGCTCGCCGAAGATCCCGTCGAACCGGACGATTCCGGCTTCACTACCCTGTTCTCCCGCGACCACAACGCATACAGCGTGCCGTCGCGATCGATGGGCATCAACGATTTCCCGGACGAATCAAAGGAGACCACGCTGACTGCGAGCGCGTCGTCTTTCACCGTGCTCCACCCTTCGAAGGTGTAGCCGTCAAGCTGAGGCTCGTTGGCGATGTCCGCCGTGGGCGAGACCAGCGAATCACCGTCGTAGACTTTCCGCTCGGCGTACAGGGTCTTCGCATCCTTGCCGGCGGGCGCATGCCCTCCGTTCAGATCGAAGGTTATGGTCCACTGGTGCGCGGTGCGCACCCACTGCGCGGTCAGGGTGATGTCGCCGGTCACCTTCGAGCCGAAATCGTAGCTTTTGCCGTCATACTGCCAGCCGGTGAACCGGCAGTCGTCGCGTGTCGGCGACGGATCAGGCGCAACGGCCACTCCTCCATCGTCCACGGTCTGGCTGTTCACGGCACTGCCGCCGGCCGTGTCGAAGGTGACCGTCCATGTCTTGACCCACTTGGCATACAAGGTCATGTCGGCGGTTACGGCGGTGCCAGCATCATAGTCCGTCTTCCGCTGTTCGTCGCTGGTCAATCCTGCGAAACGATATCCACCGCGGGAAGGAGCGGAATCGGGGATCGTAAGCTTCTCCCCTTCCTTGACGAACAACGTCATATCCTGCGGCAGGTCCGACGAATAATCGTCGCCGTCATTCAAATGAATGGTGACGGTATGGTACGTCGCGCCCGCATCATCCCACTTGGCATACAGCGTGATACCGCCGGTGACGGGCATGCCGAAACCGTACGGCGTGGTGCCGGCCGCATCCGTGGTCCAGCCGACGAACGTGTATCCATCACGGGTCGGTGTGGCAGGTTGCGTCGCGTAACCACCGTACGCAACCTGTTGCGCATCGACCGCGCTGCCGCCTTGCGAGTCGAAGGTCACGGCGTACATGTTCGGCGTCCACTTCGCATACAAGGTCACATCATCGTTCACCGCAGCCGTGAAATCGTATTCGCTACCCGAAGTGTCGGCGCTGGTATACCATCCCGCGAACGCGTATCCCACGCGCTCAGGATTTCCCGGTCGTACGGCCGATTTCCCTGTTTGCACCTGTTGTGCGGCGATCTCGCTGCCGCCTTGGACGTCGAAGGTCACGGTTTTCGCTTCCGTCCACTGCGCATACAACGTTATCGGCGCGCTCACCGTGGTGGCGAAATCATACTCATGTTCACCGGCCATGTCCGTGGTCCACTTCGAGAACACGTAGCCGTCGCGAGTAGGCGTTTCGGGAACGCTCGCAGTGCCTCCGATGGCGACCGCCTGTGCGGGAACGCTGCTGCCGCCGCCTTGGGTGTCGAAGGTTATTCCGGCCACGTTCACCGGATGCGTGTACACGGTCGGATCCCCGCTGACGATCCAGAATTCCGCGACGCCGTTTTCCACGTTTCCCGCGGTCATGCTGATCACGGATTCCGGAATCTCGCGATCGTTGTCGTCGCAGTCCTTGCCGGTCCATGATGAGCCGCCGTTGCGGATGATGAACCATGGGTTGCGCACGCCTTTGGCTGTCTGGCTCAGCGTGTATTCCGCGACCTCGCCGAATTCGTCATGGGAGGTGAATTCCTGGGATTCGCCGCTGGTGCTTTCCGCATACCAAGACCACAGATCCCAGCCTTTCCACGCGTCGGATTCCATGCTGTATTCCTGATAATTGCCGTCGGGACGGTAATAATGCAGTTTGATGGTCAGGTTTTTCGGATTTTTGATGTCATTCGGCTGCGGTGTCGCCGAGGGAGACGCTTTTTCCGAGGATCGGTCGGAAGCGGTATCGGGTTGCGCGCCGTCCACCCACGCTTCGATGGCACCGCTCACATGCGCGTCACCGAATTTGGCGAGTTTCCACACGCTTGCCTCATATTGTTCGGCGGTTCCCGCGGACGCTCCAGTCGCATCGGCACCATCCACGATTCTGAAATGCACTGTTGCCAGATCGCCGTCCAGTTCGCCGCTGGCTTTCCTGCCGTATTGCGTTGGCGTGCTTTCGAATGGAATATACGTGGCGCTTTCCATGTCGTCGCCGTTCCACACCTTCACGCCGGATGCGTTCTCACCGACGCCGGAGACGGAACGGAAGTTGACGGTCACTTTGGTTTTCGCCGCATGGTTGCGCGTGTAGGGCACGCCCGTCTGCTGCCGGTGCCCGCTGACGTTGATCATAGTGGCGCCGACCTGTGCCGTATATTCCGTTCCCCGCTTGCCCCCGTTCCAGTCCGTGGAGTCAGATTCCCCGGATTGTGTGGATGCGAAATGGTATTTCACCGCGCTTAGGTTGGCCCCTTCCGGCAGATCGGCCTTATACCAGCCTGCCGCATTCGTGGAATCGGCTACATCGACCGCGCTCATCGCAATGCTACCGCTGCCGTTGTCGGACGTGTAACGCACATACACCTGCCCGTCCCACGATTCGTCGGGCTTGTAGTAGATGGTGAGGGTTTTGTCACCTATCAGCGAACTGTTCGGCGAATCCTTGTATTGCGGAGCGTAGGTGCCGCTAGGTTCCGTGGTTTCCGTCCACGCGCCCTTGACCGCACCGGCATAGATGGCAATGGCGCTTCGTTTGCCGATGGTCGCTTTGGCGTGACCGCCGCTGACGGTCACGGTTTGCGAGCAGGTGCGGGAAGCGTACACGTTGCAGTATTCCCCGTCCGGCAACGATGTCGTATAGTCGACGTCATGCTCCTGCAGGGTGTTGTTCAATGCGAGCAGACCCTTGCTTTTCCCGTTGGCGTCAACCCTTTCGAAGGCGATGTCGTTGGATCCGGATTCCTGCCAGTTGCTTACGCTGGTGCCGTTCACGGCATTATGGAATTTGATCATGCCTCGGATTGACGTCCACCGCTGTTGGCAGTTCCAATCGCCATACTCCATCTGCGTTGGGTCCTTTTGCGTGGAGCACACGTCGTCCATGCTGATTTTCGGCACGGTGGTGTCAGTCGAATCCTTGACGCCGTCATCATATTGGGTGCTTTCATTGAATGCGTAGTCTGAAAGGATCTTCGGATGCCCGTAGTCGTACCCGAGCATGAACGCGTTGGCGAGCTCGTATCGGGCGCCGGAAACGGGTTTGAGCGTTTCCGAACCGCGTGCGGTATCCCAGTTGGACACGAATACGGTGGCATTATCGGCGTCGTCGAGCAGATCGCTGGTGATGTTCTTCAAATTGGTGATGGATCCGTTGAAATCCTTCAACAATGAGTACGCGTACGAGAATTCGGTGACCTGTCCGTTCTTTTCGTATCGTTCCGGCGCGAATTTTTCGGATTCTCCATTATGGTAGATGACTTCCTGCGACCATGGGAAGCTTTGTTCGTCCGTAATGCCCGCTTTGGTCATGAACTTGCGTTTGATGGATGCGATGTCGTTGGGATCCATATGTTTTGCGGAGTCGATGCGGAATCCGCGTACGCCGTCTTCCCATAGGTGCGCCAAGTATTCGGCTTGGATGTTTTGCACGCGGTCGCTGCCGGTGTTGATGTCCCACATGGTCGACAGTCGGCAGTTCCACACTTCGTCGGCGTTGGTGTAGTCGGAGATGTTGTCTGACACGTTCGACTTGCAGGTGTGGAAGTCGCCGCTGGGAAGGCCGTATTGGTGGTTGTTGCCGCTTTCCTCATACTGGTAGATGCCGATTCCCGGGTATCGTCCGTATGATCCGTTGTATTCGGTTCCGGCCACGCCATACTGGTCGTCAACCCATGACACGTCATGTCCGGTGGTGTGGTTGAGCACCATGTCGGCCACGATTTGCACGCCAGCCGCGTCGCATTGGCTGATCATGGTTTTGAACTCGTCTTCCGTACCGAAACGCGAGTCGAGTTTGTAGCTGACCGGCTGGTAGACGGTCCACCATTGCGTGCCTTGGATGGATTCCTGCGGCGGGGAGACCTGCACGTATTTCACGCCTTCCGGACCATAGGTTTTCGTGCATTCGTCGCCAATCGTCTTCCATGATTGCTGGAATGCGATCATGGTCACGTCAGTGGCTGCCGGATTGGTCGGATCGTCATTGCCAAAAGCCACCGATTGCGCGCTGAGCCCCGCGAGGGAAAGCGCCAGGCCAAGTGCCGCGGCCGCGATGCGGCGCACCGAACGCATGCCGGTATGTCGTGCAGCCGCGTGACGGGCCATGCGGTAATCCATCCGATTCCCCTGTTTCGCTCCGTGACGCCTCATCGCGCGTCTCCTTCCTTGTTGGTCTTGTTACGTTTGGCGATGCCGTAGCCCATGCCGATCATGCCGAGCGCCACTACCGCGAGAAGTGTGCCGTAGCACCATCGTTGCCCGCCCGTGGAGGGAAGCACGATGGAGATGGTGTTGGTGATGGTGGAGATTCCGGTTTTTCGGTCATCGCTGATGACCGGCTGGCAGTAGCCGTCCACTCCGCTGATCGCTTCGCCCTTTTCGTTGGTTTCCTTCACCGTGTACACCTTGTTTTCATCTAGGTCGGTGAACGTGTATTGCCAGTTGTTGCCGTCGCTCAACGCCACCGTCTTGCCGGTGGATTGGCCGTTCGCATACAACGTCGCATATACCGCTTTCGGACGTTTGCTGCTGTCGCCGTAGTCCTTCCACACTTTATGCACGCTGTGGCTGGTATGCCCCGGCGTGTAGGTGTTGGTCAGCGTGTACGCCCAGGATTCCGCATTCTGACCGCTTTCGCTTGTTTCATCCGCCTTGTCGGATTCGCCCGACTCGTTGGCCTTGCCCTCGGCGCCGTCAGCCGCAGCGACTTTGCCTCCGGTGAGCGTCGGCGTGTAGTTCTTCACGGCCTCTTCGGTCACCGAATACTGAATTTCCTTGCCCTTGTAGTATTTGGGCAGGTTCGTGAAGGTGTAGGTCCACGTGTTCGCGCTCACCTCTTGCGAAGTGGTCGCTTCGCTTGTTCCGTCAGCCCCGTTGACGTTGGCCGTGGTGGCCTGCGTCGCTTTGGCGTTCTCCGAGGTCAGCACCATGCAGCTCACACCCCATGGATTCGTGCCATCCGTCGCGCCGGTGTTCTTGCACTCGCTGTTGTGTTGCGGTGAGGGCCATCCGGGCAGCGTCTGGTTCTTCGCATCGGTCCACACGCTGGAAAGCACCCAGATCGTGGCCTTGTCGCCCGGCCGTTTCACATTGCTGGGCGCATCAGTGTCATCCCACGTCTTGTCCACGCTCAATGTCGTGGTTTCGGGCGTATGCGTGTTGGTCACATCGAACGCGCAGGATTTGACCGTGCTCGTCACCGCACAGCGTGTTTCCGTACCGCCGGCGAGCGTCACGTCGCTTGCCGTATAGCCATCTACGGATTCCTCGGTTACCGTATACGTGTACGGATTGTTGTACAGGTTCTGCTTGGGAAGACCTTCGAACGTCCACGATTGCGTGTTGCTGCCGTTGGTTCGCACGGTTTGCACCACCAATTGTTCGGTCACGTCTTCCGTTTCGTCGGTACTGCCGCTCTTCGGCTGTTTGCTGGTTCCCCAAATATGGAAGGTCAGCGTCTTCGGCCGTTTGCCATCGTTGTCATCCTGATCGTTCCACGTTTTGTTCACCGTGATGCTTGCCGTTTCCGGCTCCCGAATGTTCAATACCGTGAATTCGGCGCCGTCGATGTACGGACGTTTGATCACGGAAACGCGGTATTCCTTACCTGTGAGCTCTTGGGTCAGTTCCTCGTCAACCGTGTAGTTGTACCTGTTGCCGTCCGCATCATATCGGGGCAGATCGGTCCACGTGTACGTCCAGTCGCTGGTGTTCTTGTTGTCCAACGTCCGCGTGTACTTCGCATCTTGCAGCTGCTTGGAGTTGCGCAGCAGGTGGAATGTCACCGATGTCGGACGCTCCGAATAGTTATGGTCGGACCAGATTTTGCGCACGCGCACCATGGTCGTATCCACGCGATCCTCGACGCGGATGGTGTTGCCATCCACCAGCTTGCCGTCCACGTATGCTTCGCCGCGGGAAATGGTGAAGTTGACCGCGTTCGCCTTTTCATACCCGACCGGCGCCTTGGTTTCGGTGAGCTTGTAGACGCCGTCCTGCAGCTGGAATTGTTTCGGCAGTCCGCCGCCGCTGGTCCAGGTGATCTCGTCGATCGTCTTGCCTTCGAAAGTTTTGCCGGTTATGGAGAATTCCGCTCCAGCCAGCTCGGCACCGCCGCCGACCTTGGTTTTGGAGAACAGGATGCCGCTTTTGCCCGGCTTGTCTTTCATGACGACGGTATTGGAATCCTGCTTCTTACCGTCGATGGTCACGCTGCCGTCGAGCCCGACGCTGAATACGATGTCATCCGCGGTTTCATAGCCGTCCGGCGCCACCTTTTCACGCAGGGTGTAGGTGCCGGGTAGCAGGGTGAGTTCGCCGGGTTCGCCGCCTTTGCTGGTCCAGGTGATCTCGTCGATCGCCTTGCCATCCAAGGTGGTGCCGGTGATGCTCATCTGCGCGCCGTCGATATTGGTGATGCCACTGGTGAGACTGTTTTTATTGACGGTCACCTGATGCGTCCGGTACTGGTCGGTCATCACGATGGTATTGTCCTGCACGTCGGCATATGTGCCATCGGTTTGCTTGATCTGCACGCTGAGCTTGCCGGTGACGGCGTCGCTCACGACTTTGAATTCGACCGGATCCGCTACCAGATAACCATCCGGCGCCTTGGTTTCGGTCAAGGTGTAGGTGCCGGGCTTGAGCTTGATGCTCTTCGACTTATCCCGCTCACTTACCCAGGTCTGCGTTTCGAATTCGGTGCCATCATTCAGCGTACCGGTGAGGCGCATGGTGGCACCTGCGATCTCCGTACCCTTGAGGTCCTGCTTGGAGAACCACACCTCCTCGTTTTCGGGGTGGTGCGTGTTGGTGATGGCGAAACCTTGGGTTTGCGAGCCGGTGATGTGCGTGGTGTAGCCGCTCACCGTATCTTCGCGTATGGTATACACGATCTTCTTGCCATCCTCGTAGACGGGCAGATTGGTGAACGCGCTGTCGTTCCGCCAGTTTCCAACCGCATCGAGTGTCACGCTTTGATCGGTTTCCTCTCCGTTTTTCAACAGATGCACGGTTACGCTGTCAGGGCGCTTCTGGTCCTGGTTGTCGGCGTCGTCCCATGCTTTTTCAACGCCGATCGACGTGGTTTCGGGCGTGTGCGTGTTGGTGCATTGTTCGGTGGCAGCCGAACCGTCGGTGTTGTATTGCACGTCAGCGCATTGCGAGTCGTACCCGCCCAGCGTCGTGGTTTCGACGGCCATGTAGGCCGCGGTTTTGCCGTCGACTTTCACCGGCAGTCCCGTCCATTGCACGTTATCGTTCTTGTCGGGATTGAGTATGCGGCTTTGCCCGTCGACTTTCGTATAATCGGCATCGCCGTCGGTCTTGCGGTACAAATCGAAGGTGACGGATGCACGTTTGCCGTCCTGGTTGTTATTGTCGTTCCATGTTTTCGTAACAGTCAACGACGTGGTTTTCGGTGCGTCCTCCGCCTGCACGTGACCGATGCCGTCGCTACCGGTCACATTTTTGCCGTCGACGGTGATGGTGCCGTCTTCGCCGACCAGAATGATGATCGGATCCATGACTTGGTATCCGTCCGGTGCGTTGGCTTCGGTCAGCTTGTACCGTCCGGGCAGGAGTTCGAGCGTTTTCGTCTCGCTGCCGGAGGTGGTCCATGTCCAATCGGATTCCACCTGCGACGATCCGACACGAGTCAGCTGCATGGTGGCACCGTCGACGGGTACACCGGCATTCGCCGCATCCACCTTTGTGAATTGCACCTTGAACTTCGTTTTGTGGTCGTTGCTGCAGTTCCAACGGTAGTTGCCCAATGTGGTCGTCTTGCCGTCGCTGTCTTTGGCTACGGCGACGATCAATTTGCCGCTTTGCCCGTCTACGGTAACGGTTTTGTTGTCGTATCGTCCGTCGTATGCACCGGCAGCGGTCTGCGCGTCATGTCCGGGGAATATCACATAGAGCGGAGCGGATTTCTCGTATTGCGAATCAGTGCTGCCGGGCACTTTGCCGTCCGGACCTGTCAGCTCGGTGACCTTATATACGGTGTCGTAGTCCAGCTGCAGTCGGTCGGACAGTCCGTTGGATGCTCCTGTGGTCAGCTGCTTGGTGATTTCTTTGCCAACCGTACCATTGCAGGTGCCGTCGGCATCGGCCGTAGACGACACGAAGTTGCATCCGGTGACGCTTTCCACTTTGAAGGTGGCGCTGCCCGCCGGCTTGCCGAGATCGCCATCCGCGTACTTGTAGATCTGCAGTGTGCTCTGGTCGTATTTCATGCCGCCTTTGCTCTGCTGTACGGTTCCGGTGATTGTGTTCTGCGAGGTTCCGCCGTTGTTCTCATACCCGGCGAGCACGATTTTGTTGCCGCCCAGCGATCCGAAGCTTTCGCCTGGTTTGAGCTGCACCGCGGCCGTGTAGGTGATGGTGCATGCACGGGCGTCGGGAATGGAGAACACTAGTTCGCGGGTCTGCGGATTGTATGACCATGTTGCACCGTTGATGGCGGTTCCATTGTCGGAGTCCATGATCGACACGCTGTTGGCGTTGAGGTCGAGTGCCTGACCCATGGTGTCGGTCAGAGTGAGGTTGTTGCCTTTGTTAAGCGTGTCCGCATTCGGGTTGACTTTGACCGTGTAGTTCACGTTCGGCGCGGTCGTGGCATCGTATTTGCCGTTTTTGTCAAGAAGTTTCGGCTTGCTCGCGCCCACTGTGGCGGAAGCGTCGCCTCCGGCGCTGCCATCAATGTCGATGTGCGCCTTGTTCTCGTAATTTCCCCAATCAGGTGCGGTGATCGGGTCGATGCTCGTCTCATACACGATGAGCACACCAGCCGAGGTCTTCGCCTGGCTGAACGCCGGGGTACCCTTGGCTATGGTGAAGGTCACCGTGCCGTCGCCGTTGTCTTTGGCGCTCACTCCGGACAGCATTTTTGTGGTGCTGGAAGCGTCGAAGATCTTCAACGATTTCGCGTCGTACCGCGTGTGGACGGGCAACGTATCGGTCACCACGATGTTTTCGGCGTCCGACATCACGTCATGCACTTTGATGCGCCAGCGGATCACGCCTTTGGAGTTGGCGGTGTAGCCGTACCCGTATTGGTCCCAATACTGGTTGGCGTCTTCCTTGCCGAGCACGTCGCCGCGATGCTGGTGTTTCGCCGTGGAGGTTTTGTTCAATGCCGAAGCTCGGTTCCACACGGTTTCGTCGGTCACACCGTCGTTGACGGTGGACTGGTATTGCACGTACACCGTAGTGCCTTTGGGCAATGATGCGAACACGATGGTGAATCCCCTATCGGTGGCCTCTGTCGTGTATCCGCCCGCGTATTGCTGCGTCAGGGCGGCGTCGGTGTACACTTTAATGCTGTCTTTCACCAAGGTTTGCTTGGATCCCAGATCCTTGCCGCTGTCGTCCACATCCAGCTTGTCGGTCAGTTCGGCGTTGGTGAGGTCTTCCAAGGCTTTCATGCTGGTCACCCACGTCAGGTTCTTCGCTTCGGATGCCGGCGACGTGCATGTTTTCTTCAGTTCGACCGCGTCCGTGCCGAGTTGAGGTTCGGCCGTGGCTGTTTTGCCGGTTCCATCCTGAGGTTTTACGGTGACTTCGTTCTTGTATTTCTGGTGTTCGCCGCTTCCTTCGACCGGCACGTTTTTCGCTTCGGTCCAATACTGGATTTGGAAATGGTCGTAGCCGCCGGAGGGCAGGGTCACGGTGCCTGCTACGAGATCGCTCCAGCTAAGTTTGATGTAATGCTGCGGCTTGTACGGGTCGTCGTCCGTATATGCGCCGGGCGAGCCGGTCGGACACACGGATTTCCAGTCGCCGCTGTTGTAGCAGCTGAGCACCAGATCTCCGGTCGGTTCCTTGAGGTTGTTCTTGTCGAGCAGATCTTTGACGGTGGCTCCGTCGACGGATTGGCCTTCGCCAGCGCCGATGGTGATGTTCCAAGTGAAGCCTTGCGTGCCATTTTCGTCTTTTGCTGCGGTTGCGCTTTTGTTCACATACCAGTCGCTGTAGTTGAACCAGATGGAGTTGCTGGTTTCCTTCTTGTTGACGTCTTCGTTGCTGGAATAGGTCACCTTGTTTTTGTTTTCGGTGGCATTGCTGCAATTGCCGGCCTCGCGGCATGCCTTGATGACGCTGTCTTTGTCGGCGTTCACCGAGTAGCGCACGTATAGTTTCTCACCGTCGCCCATGGAGCCGATGGTGACGTTGAAATTATGGTCGTCGGTTTTGGAGGATTGCCATGCGCCCGTGTATTCGTTCTTGCAGTCGGCGTCGGTGTAGATGTGCACGGATCCGTCCACGAAGGTCAGCAGGCCGCCCATGGTGTCGTCTATGGTCACGCCGGTGTTCGTGCCTGTAGAGGTCACTTCCAAAACGAAATCGTAGGTGGATGCGTCGGAAGTGGAGATTGCCGGGCGTTTGACCACGTTGACCCTGTGTTTGCCCTCCACGTTCACGGTGATGGTGCCATATCCGGGGAAGGTAAAGCTGGTATCGCCGCCAGCCGAACCACCGGTTTTGTTCGAGGTGATGGTTCCGTCAGTGGTCACGAACGCTTCGATGTTGGACCCCGCCGATTCGCCGCGGGTGTAGGTGGCCACCATTTTGTCGCCGTCGATGGTGTAGTAGCCGACCACGTCGCCACCGTTGTAGATCGGGTATTTCTCGTTCGATTTGTATTCCAGATTGCTGGGAAGGTCGTAGACGAAGGTGTCGCCCTCGTTGATTTTGACGTCGTTCGGCACTTTCCAATGCAGTTCGGTGCGGATCTGATCACCGTAGTTGACCTGCATGCCGGAAATGTACGGCTTCCACGTCTTGCCTCCGTCGGAACTGATTTCGAAGGAGGTGTCGTCCTTGTCAACCCAACCGAGATCGCTGATATTGTATCCCTCAGCATACGCGCGTTGCGGCGCTGCGATCACACTTGCGAAGATCATCGCAACGATTGCCACCAACGCGGCAATCGTTGTCATTCCATGCCGCTCACTTACGGCTTTATGCATGCCTGCCATTCTTCCCCCTGGTCGCAATGCAATCTAGTCGGTTTTACCCGTAAACCTGCTATTTCTCTGGACCCTACTAGACCACCCCACACAGACAATGAAACACTCTGAAAACAGGTGCAAGCATGACCTTATAAAAGGTTTAACATGCCGTCAAAAGTTGGAAAAAACGTTTGACGGAACACCCCTAAATCGGAGGATTATGCAAGAAACGCCGAAAACAATCACCCGAGCTGTTTCAATGTTTCATGAAACAAACTGCAAATGGAAGCGTTTGCAAAACGGGGTGCGTCATACGGTGCACCCCGTCACATAACAACAGACCGTTCCGAAACCGACCTCATCCGAACATGAAAGGTCCCACAAACCGGATCAATGCGTGATACCCATCATCGAAAGACACCAAGCATTCTCATAGGAGATCTCCTCCCACTGCTTGTACCTTCCAGACGTACCCCCATGACCAGCCTCAACCTCAATCTTCGCCACGGCATCCACGCCCGCACGCTGCAGTCGGGCCAACCATTTCATCGGCTCCACATACAGCACACGAGTGTCATTCATCGACGTGGTAATGAAAATCTTGGGAAAAACCGCAACCCGCGCATCATTTGCATCAGACGGCGCATTCTCATACGGCGTATATTCCTTCATATACCTGTACACGTCCGCATTATGCAGCGGATCGCCCCACTCATCCCACTCCGTAACCGTCAACGGCAACGACGGATCAAGAATCGACGTCAACGCATCCACAAAAGGCACATCCGCCTCAACGCCCGCGAAACATTCGGGAGCCATATTCGCCACGGCACCCATCAACAGGCCACCGGCGGAACCGCCATCGGCCACCGTGCGAGCAGGCGACGCCAAACCGGCACGCTGCAACGCACGCACGGCATCAACGAAATCCTCAAACGAATGCTTCTTATTGAGCAAATGCCCCTGCTCATACCAGGCACGACCCATCTCACCGCCGCCGCGAATGTGCGGCACCGCATAAAGCACACCACGATCAAGCATGCTGATGCGAGACACCGAGAATCCCGGATCCGAACTGATCTCATACGCGCCATACCCGGTAACGAACATCGCCGAATCACACGCGGGCACATCCCTGCGCCACACCAAGGAAACAGGAATGCGCTCGCCATCGCGGGCGGTAACCCACACCCTGCGCTCCATGTATTCGCGCGGTTCAAATCCACCAAGCACCGTGGCACGCTTCAACAGGCGATCCTCGCCGGTCGCCGGATCGATATCATGCAGTTCGCCGGGACGCGTGTAACTGGAGAACGAGTAGCGCATGCGGGGCGCATCATACGAAGGATTACCTCCCACACCAATCGAATACAAGCGCCGGGTCTCCCCCGGCATCGCATCGGCGGTCGCGCCATCCGATGAGGTCATCGCCTTGCGGGAAACCCCATGCACGGCCGACCCCTCGCCTTGCGCGGCGGCCAATTGGTCGAGCGCGCCCCACACTTCGGCACGTTCCTCGTTGATCTCGTCCACCGACTCGTCGACATCCCAATCGTCTTCCAACGCGTGGGGAACCAGCTCGGTGAACTTCCATGGACGCCCCGCAAGAAAATCCTCCGCAGCGGCATCCTTCGTCATCACCGCAATATGCGTCAGGCTTTCCGCCCGGTACTGCAGCGCCACATAATGCCGGTGAATCGAGATCCCCTCAATGCCAAGACCATGCGCACCCTGCAAAATGGCTGGATTGCAGGGATTGGAATACGGTGTGCCGATCGGCATCCCAGAAGCGCCCGGTTCGACCTCGTCGCCATACTCGCATCCGTACGGCGAACCGACGGCCACACGCACGCCCTCACCCAAACGGTACGGGGGCTCATGGGAGCGCATGTCGATCACATCGATTTCGAAATTCGGGTTCAACGCATTGTGATAGACCACGGCGAGCGGAATATCCTCACCGCGTTCGCCGGCACCTTCGAAACGGCTGAAACTCACGTCGTATTCCACGTCCTGCTCGCGCGGAATGAACGCGCGGAATTCACCTTCCGGATCGTCGGTGGAAAGCAGCAGCACTTCGGTAGTGGTTTTCGATCCGGTGCCGATCACCAGATTGCGTTCGTCGAACGACAGGCCGATGCCCACCCAGAATCGTTCGTCCTGTTCGTGATACACTTCCACATCGTCGGTGACGGGGGTGCCGACGCGGTGCCTCATCACCGCGTATGGACGCCACGCGTCGTCGAGCTTCACATAGAACACCCATTGCGCGTCCGGTGTGAAGCAGGCGCCACCGATGCCCTTGAACACTTCCGGCAGTTCCTTGCCGGTTTCCAAGCTGCGGATGCGGAAATCGTAACGTTCGTCGCCGCTGGTGTCGGTGCCGTACAGCATCCAACGTCCGTCTTTGGAAATATCCATGCCGCCGATACGGAAGAAATCATGGCCTTGCGCTTCGGCATTGGTGTCGAACACCACTTGTTCGCCGTCGATAGGCACGCCGATTTCAATGGTTGGCGGATCCCAATCGTCTGCGCTTCGAATCGGCACACGGCATTGCACCGCATACTGCTGGCCCTCCTGGGTGCGTACGAAATACCAGTAGCCATCCATGCGTGTCGGCACGGACATGTCGTTTTCCTGAACGTGCGACTTGAGCTCGTCGAACAGTGTGGAGCGTAGGGTTTTCAACGGTTCCATGCGCTGCTCGCAATACCGGTTCTGCGCGGCGACGTAATCCTGCACGTCATGCGATTCCTTGTCGCGCAGCCATTCGTACTCGTCGATGAAGGTGTCGCCGTGGAATACGCGCTCCTTCGGCACACGCTTCGCGATCGGCATCCCGCATTTGTCTTGCACGCTTTCGTCGCTTTCTCGCGCGCCCGTTGCGCCCTGTTCACCCCGAAAATCAGTCATGCACGCGATTATACCGGCATTGCATTCCCAATCCCACGCGGCACGCAACCCCTGCTCTGGGCGTACGAAAAAGTCAGACGCCCATCTGTTGTTTCAGGAACGGCAGCATGGTTTTCATGATGTTCGATCCGGTCGTTCCCGTGAATACCGGCACGTCGGTGACCGGCATCGGCTGCGTGGCCACGCGCCCGGCGACGGAACCGAAATTGCCGGTCACTTCGCGCGGTGACAGCTGCCGGATGCCGATCGCCAGCACACGCCCCGGGTAGCGGCGTGCGATCGTGGCGTATGTGGTCGGATCCTTCTGCCCGTCGTCGCCGATCAGAATGAACTTCATATCGGGAAAATCCGCCATCAGCTGCTCGGCGTATTCAAGCTTGTGCTGCACGCCCGACGGAATGAAGGTTTTCGGCCTCGGGTCAAGGTCGCGCAGCAGCAGCGGCCCTTCCGGAAAACCGTGGTTCGTAATGAAATGGCGGATCGAGCTTTCCACATTCCATGGCGAAGTGGACAGGTAGAAGAACGGCGCGTCCGGGAACATGTCCGCGATGCGGTTGAACAGCAGGTTCATGCTGGCCACCGGCACTTTTTTGCGCGGATTAAGCAGCAGCAGATTGTAGGCGGCCTTCATCAGACGCGGCGCCTGCGTGACCATGATGGTGTCGTCCACGTCGGAGATCACGCCCACTTTGGTGCCGCTGGGAATGGTGAAAAGATTGGCGTTGACCGGCTTGCGGCTGCGCACTTTGTACGAGACGTTGTGGATGCCCGGTTCGAGCGAATGCTCGGCCACGAGGTCGAGGTAGCCGGCATCGTCGGATGCCGCGAATTCGCTGGAAATATCAGGATTGCTGTCGATCGCGTCGTATACTTCCGACGCACCCACCTGCACTGTTTCGATGGGCACGTCATCGATGGCGATCCGCACTTTGGTATGCGGGGACGGCACCATCAGCATGCCACGGATGCCGCGAATCAGGCGGCCGGCCTGCCGTTTGAACGGGCCGTATACGGTACGGCAAATCAGTCGGGAGTAGTGTTCGGTGCCATAGCCGACGTAGGGTTCGACACGTGGATACCAGTCGAGCGACCGCACCAATGCGGTCGAGAATTTCAGCCAGACACTGAATGCTTTGGTGATCGTGCGGCGGAACAGCCTGGTCAGCGGCGGTTTGACTTCAAGACGCTCATGTCTGGAGGCCGCGTCGAAGGTGGTGACCACCTTGCGTGCCGGAATCGGCACGGTGGGCATGTCATCGCAAGAATCGTCCATCCGCTCCCCCATACGCTGCTGTTCGCGCTGCTGGTCGTGCTGCGGCGGGAACTGCGGCAACGGCTGAATTTCACTCATATGCCCACTATAGAGGTCGCGTTCGAACAAACAGTAACGCCACCGAGAAAATCAGGGAACTTTCAGGGCCCCGCAAGGCACTTCCCATAAAAAGGCTGCGGCCGGCGGGTGCGATGCGCGACCGTAAGCCCGGCCGAACGGCCTTGAGTGTGCCGCGCATCGCACCCGCCGGCCGCAGCCGTAATTAAAACTAGGCGTCCGTGCTATTCAGTCAGCCACAATCTTGGCATACTCGTCAGCGCTAAGCAGGTCAGGCTCGTCATCCTCAAGCTCGATCTTGAAAATCCAGCCCTCGCCGTACGGATCGTCCGTCACAATGCTCGGATCGTCCGCAGCCTCGTTGTTGACGTAGCGGATGGGGCCAGCCCCCGGCGGGGACCAGCCTTCGCATACG
>OATI01000697.1_pt1 | contig 23712 bp, 17 predicted proteins | sample 1494981 | NCBI WGS metagenome assembly OATI01 (sample SAMEA2579952, study PRJEB22360) | human gut metagenome
GGCGGTCGCGGCGGGGGGAGCTATGGGGTATTTCCGCCCCGCCACTGAGCAGGGGGCAGCTTTTTGTGCATACTCACGGCCGGCATCCTTGGCGGCCGGCGGCATTACGCCGCTAGGATAAAATCAAATAATCGGGCTTCATGGATTTGAACCGTGGACCTCTGGGCAACAACGTTACCAGAGGTCCACGGTTCAAATCCATGCCCCGCTACCATTTGAAACCGGAAACCTTTTGGTTTCCGGTTTTTTGTTTTCCCCAGGACGTTTCGCTCCTTTTATATAAAGTCCCCATACATATCGAACGCAACCGGCACACACAACGTATGGTCATGCCGCCGCAGCCTTCATAATCGAACATAATCGCAAATCATGTATTAAAACGCTTTACCAAAAGTATTTGAAGAAAGTACTTGTAGCCGCATCGCCGTAATCGTTACGAAAAAGGGAAATCACAAAAAGAACACAACTACCTCTATAATCGGCTATATGAATGAAGCAACATCATCAAGCGCGACACCGCGCACAAAGGCAACAGCAAAGACAACAGCCAAGGCAGCGGCCACAAAGACAACGAGGACAGCCGCGAAATCAACCGCGAAGACGACAACCAAAAAACCAACCACCAAGCGCACTTCCAAGCCGAAAACCGCAACGAAGCGAACCGTCGGCGAAACTCCAGCACCTATCATCAACCGCACCAGCCCGGAACAGTTCGGCCGCGTAAACGTTCTTGACATCACTCCGTCCGCCGAAAACGGCCTGTACCCGGCTCGCGTGGAGCTTGGCGAGGCATTCAAGGTCACCGCGCAGGTGTTCATCGAAGGCCGCACCAAGGCCGGTGCCACCGTGTCCGTACGCAACACGCGCGGCACCGAGAAGGCCCGCTTCCCCATGACCTGCACCAATCCGGGCCTCGATCGCTGGGAGGCGATGGTCAGGATCGGCGAGCACAGCGATCTGAAGCCTTGGGACGACGGCTACGCCGAGATCAAGCGGCAGCTGGGCGAATGGCACATCGTGGTGGAAGGCTGGGAAGATACGTACGCTTCCTGGCTGCACGACGCGCAAATCAAGGTCGAGGTCGGCGACGATGTGGAGAACGCGCTGGAATCCGGCGCGCAGCTGCTGGAACGTTGGGCTGGCGCACGCGATTCCAAGCTGACCGCCGACGACAAGAAGACGCTGCGCGAAGCCGCGAAGACCGTTGCCGACAAGTCGCTCGACGCGACCGCGCGTCTTGCCGCAGCGACCACCGACGCAATCGCAAGCCTGCATGAAACCAATCCGCTGCGCGACGGCCTGAGCGCGTCGAATCCGCAGCGCTTCCGCGTGGAGCGTCCGAAGTCGAGCTTCGCCGCATGGTACCAGTTCTTCCCGCGTTCCGAAGGCGCGTATTTCGACGCCGACGGCAAGATCGTGCAGGGCACGCTGAAGACGGCGCTGTCCGGCCTCGACCGCGCGAAGGCCGAAGGCTTCGACATCGTGTACCTGCCGCCGATCTTCCCGATTGGCGTGACCAACCGCAAGGGCCGCAACAACACGCTGATTGCCGGACCGCACGATCCGGGCTCCCCGTTCGGCATCGGCTCCAAGCTGGGCGGCCACGACACCGTCGACCCGCTGCTCGGCACCATGGACGATTTCAAGGCGTTCTGCGCGCACGCGCATGAGCTGGGGCTGGAAGTGGCACTCGACTTCGCGCTGCAGTGCTCGCCTGACCACCCGTGGGTCAAGCAGCATCCGAACTGGTTCCGCACCAAGCCGGACGGAACGATCGCATTCGCCGAGAATCCGCCGAAGAAGTACCAGGACATCTATCCGATCGATTTCAACGCTGACATGGAAGGCATCGAAGCGGAAACCGAACGCATCATGGACCTGTGGGTCAAGGCTGGTGTGACGATCTTCCGTGTGGACAATCCGCATACCAAGCCGGTGCGTTTCTGGCAGGACGTGATCGCCGCCGTGACGAAGAAGCATCCGGAGACGCTGTTCCTGGCCGAGGCGTTCACCCGTCCGGGCATGATGCGCGCGCTGAGCTATGCCGGCTTCACGCAGTCGCACTGCTACTTCCCGTGGCGCAACACCAAGGAGGAGCTTGAGGAGTACTTGGAGGAGACCAACGGCGACGGTGGTTTCTACCAGCACAACACCTTCTGGCCGTCCACGCCGGATATCATGACCGCCTACCTGCGCGACAACGGTATCGCCGGTCACGCGGTGCGCGCGGTGCTCGCCGCGATGGGCTCTCCGAGCTGGGGCATCTACAACGGCTATGAGCTGATCGAGAACAAGCAGCGTCCGGGATTCGAAGAGCAGATCGACAACGAGAAGTACGAAGTCAAGGTGCGCGATTGGGACGAGGCCGACAAGTACGGCATCTCCGAGCTGCTCACCTCGCTCAACAAAATCCGTTCCGAGCATCCGGCATGCCGCAGCTACCACAACCTGCACGTCCTGCCGAGCGACGACGCGGGCGTGGTGGCGTTCCTGCGCCAGACCCCGGCCGAGCTTACCGGTACCGGCAAGCCGGATACGGTGATCGTGGTGGTGAACCTCGACGGCCACAACGCGCACCAGTCCATCGTCCACATCGAACTGCCCGACTTCGGTTTCGCCACCGACAAGCCGCTCAAGGTGCGCGACGAGCTGACCGGACGCGAGTTCGAGTGGAGCTGGGACAACTACGTTTCGCTGGCACCGTGGGCCGACGTGGCGCACGTGCTGACGGTGGTCGAGGACTGAGTGAGTTTGGGTGCTAGGCACTCTGCCTAGCACCCAGCCAGCGCAAAACACATAGATCAAGGGCGGGTTGAAGACGTTTCTCACGTTTTCAACCCGGCTTTGTGCATTCCGTAGGTGGTTTTTTTGATTCCGTAGGTGCTCTCCGGTCAATCCACGCAAACAGAATGGCTGAAATCAAGCCTTTTTGCCGCAGGGATACCAGAGCCAACCACCTACGGAAGAGCAAAACCACCTACGGAATTGTTCTTCCAACGTTCCAAGGCAGGATAGTCAATCACAATCGGCCAAAAAGATGTTGACCAGCGAGCGCATCACGCCTTATCTCCCCAGCACTGAGCACCATTCATATAGGTATCCGGAAAATGGTGCCGATATGGCGCGAAAGCGGGTATTCTAAGTAACGAACTACTGCTGATCATTCGATCAAGGAGAAAACAATGGCAGAAACCTTCAACGTCGTGGTGGAGATCCCGCGCGGTTCCAAGAACAAGTACGAAGTGGATCACGAGACCGGTCGCGTGTTCCTGGACCGTACCCTGTTCACCTCCATGGGCTACCCGGATGACTACGGCTACATCGACGGTACCCTGGGCGAGGACGGCGATCCGCTCGATGCCCTGGTCATGATTCCGAACTCCGTGTTCCCGGGCTGCGTGGTTGAGTGCCGCGCCGTCGGCCTGTATCACATGGTCGACGAGGCCGGTGGAGACGACAAGGTGCTGTGCGTGCCGGCCGACGTCCGCTTCGACGACATCAAGGACGTCGACGACGTGTCCGAGTACCACAAGGCTGAAATCAAGCACTTCTTCGAGCAGTACAAGGCTCTGGAGCCGGGCAAGGAAGTCAAGCCGGGCGACTACTGGACCGGTGCCGCTAAGGCCGAGGAGGAAATCGTCGCAGCCCGCAAGCGCCTCGCTGAGGCGTGAAGCTGACAGCGCGGTGCGCTGTCAGTAGCCGAAGTGAGCAGCTATGCGGCGAAGCCGCATGCGCAGCATGCGGAAGCGAGAAGTGAGTCGAAATAATTCCGACTCGACGATAGACGATAACAAGCCGCTCTTGTTTCAAGGGCGGCTTGTGCGTTATAGTGGTGGCTTGTAATTTACGGCATGCGAACAGTATTCGCTGAATTCAAAGCCCGCGGGACACCATCGATCTGCGTGCGGCAGTTCTGTGTCGGTACTCCTAGGCGTAGGCGGAACGCAATCCGTCGAGGCCCATCCCGTGGGGAGACCGGCGGGATGAACCTTTTCACCAGCTATGCTCATTCAGATTCTGCTTATTGGCGTGTCCGTGTCCATGGACACGTTCGCCGTCTCCATCGGCAAAGGCCTGACCGTCAAGAAGCTGCGCGGTCTGGACGCGCTCAAAACCGCCCTGTGGTTCGGCGGATTCCAGGCGCTGTTCCCGCTGCTGGGCTATTTCGCGGCCAGCACGTTCAGCAAATACGTGACCGCCGTGGACCATTGGATCATTTTCGGCCTGCTCGCCCTAATCGGCGGCAATATGGTACGCGAGGCGTTCGAAGAGGACGAGGAGAACGCCAAGGAAACCCCTGAATTCGATTGGAAGCACATGCTGCCGCTCGCCGTGGCCTGCAGCATCGACGCAGTCGCGGTCGGCGTGAGCTTCGCTTTCATGACGCTCAACATCTGGCTGTCGGTGGTCATCATCGGCATCACCACCGGCCTGTTCTCCGCCGCCGGCCTGTATATCGGCCGCGTGTTCGGCTCGCGTTGGCAGAAGCCGGCGCAGATCGCAGGCGGCGTCGTGCTGATCCTCATCGGCCTGAAAGTGCTGTTCGAACATCTCGGCTTCCTCGGCTGACGCTACAGCCCACAGCAGCGCACGCAGCGCAACGGAAAAGCCCGCAATCGCAATGATTACGGGCTTTTTAAATACGTGAATTATGGCGATTACGCAACCGCCAAATCGTCAGAACGTCACGACGGCGAGCGCGGCGATGCCTACCACGGCACCGGCGATCATGACCGGCAGCATCGCGATGCCGATCCACGGATCGCGCGCGGTCGGTTCGGGGTCGGCGTCGCGATGCCAGAAGTACGAGCAGACGGCGAGCGCCACGATCACCAGCAGCGCCACGACGAACGCGACCGTGCCAATCGCCTTCAGTACCGTCGGCAGGAAGCACCAGCCTGCGCTGGCGATCATCGCAACGCCTTCGACCACGCTGTGCGACAGCGAGCGGATGAGGTGCGTGCGGTTTTCGCGGGCCATCTGGCGTCCGAAGGAGATCACGATCAGCAGGATCAGCAGGCCGCCGACGCCGGCGATCCAGCCGTCCTCCATGGAGAAGTCCTTGCCGCCGGTCGCGTCGGCGGCGAAAATCGCCCGTCCGAGCGTCATCGTCGTGGCGCACACCACCGACAGCAGGCCGGCGATGACGGCGATCACGTGTCCGGCGGTGCCGTCGCGGAACGGGCTGAACACTACCAGCAGCGCGATCATCGCCAGCGATCCGATGATGGTGAACGGCACCACGGCGGGATTGGCGGAATCGCCGTATGCGATGCCGGGAACGAGCGCAAGCGCCACCAATACCACGTACGCGACGATCTGGATCGCCAATACTTTGCCGAAAGCGACCTTCGACGGGTTTTGCTGGGAAACGGCCTGCGGAGCGGTCATCTCGGACCCCCTTTTTATATTGTGGTCAATACGTATGCAATATGAATAAATGTAGCCGTATGTGTCCACATACTTCAGTTACAATCGATGAAACGCCGATAATACATTTTGCGTGTACAATCGCGGCATCAGTTTAGAACAAAAGGGAGCTGACGTGACGGATCTTACGCTTATGACGTTCGCTAGCGATCCAGCTACCGTTCTCCCCTCGTTGGCGCTGCTTTCCCACCGCGTGCGCGTGTTGCCGATGGATGCGGCCAGCCTGGTGAAGATGCCGGAGAACACCATTCTGTTTCTTGATGCGCGTGACGACCTGGCCACCGCCAAAACGCTGTGCCGTCTGATTCACGCGTCGGGACTGTCCACGCCGATCGTGCTCATTCTCACCGAGGGCGGCTTCACCGTGGTCAATTCGCAGTGGGGCATTGCCGATGTGGTGGTGGCTACGGCGTCCCCCGCCGAGGTGGAGGGGCGTTTGCGCCTGGTTTCCGAACGTGGCAACGCGCCGGTCAACGCGGCGTCCGGTTCGGGCGAGCAGGGCGTGCAGAACGAGGATGGTCTGATCCGTTCCGGCGATTTGGTGGTGGATACGAATGGCTATACGGCCAGTCTGCACGGCCATCCGATCGACTTGGCGTACAAGGAGTTCGAGCTGCTCAAGTATCTGGTGCAGCATCCGGGCCGCGTGTTCACGCGCGCGCAGCTGCTGCAGGAGGTGTGGGGCTACGACTATTACGGCGGCACCCGCACTGTGGACGTGCATATCCGTCGTCTGCGCGCCAAGCTGGGCGGCGAGTACGAGCATCTCATCGGCACCGTGCGCAACGTCGGCTATCGTTTCGATCCGCCGGAAGAGAATGAGCATGAGGCCGCGGCCAAGGATGCGGCTCACGGCGAATCCGGCGAAAGCTGACTTTTTCTTGCGATCATTCCGTTGATGTTCGACGGGTTCCGTTTGTTTTCGTTGGCCTTTCGCTGATTTCCCGTTGTTTTTTCGATGGATTTTCGCTGTTTTTGCCGATTGCGACGTTTCCGCAGGTTTCCCGCGTTCGTCCGCATGCGAGGGGTAGGCTGGGAGGCATGCCTCGGGAATCGAAGAAGGCGCGGATCGCGCGCATGCATCAGGAATACGAGCAGTTGTGCGTGGAGATTCCCGATCCGAAATGCGCGTTGAACTTCAATTCTCCTTTCGAACTGCTGGTGGCTACGGTGTTGAGCGCGCAGACCACCGACAAGCGCGTGAACATGGTCACGCCGGAACTGTTCGGTGAATATCCCGGTCCGGCGGAGCTTGCCGCCGCGAATCCCGAGCACGTCGAGGACATCATCCGCACCATCGGCTTCTTCCGTACGAAAGCGCGCAATATCATCGGGCTGTCGCATGAGTTGTGCGTGCGATTCGGGGGCGAGGTGCCAGCCGATATGGCTTCGCTGGTCAGCCTGCCGGGCGTGGGCCGCAAAACCGCGAACGTGGTGTTGGGCAACGCGTTCGGCGTGCCCGGTTTTCCTGTGGACACGCATGTGATTCGTGTGACTGGGCGATTGCGGTGGCGGTCCGACTGGGCGAGCCCCTCCCCTGACCCGGTGGCCATCGAACGTGAGGTCACCGCCTGCTTCCCTCCCGAAGAATGGACCGATCTGTCTCACCGTTTGATATTGCATGGCCGCGCCATCTGCCATGCGCGAAAACCGGATTGCGCCGACTGCCCCCTCAACGACACGTGTCCGAGCGCGTTCGCCGCGTGATTCCGACGCATGCCAGCCGCCGCGCCGGCACTCCGTCGAATCGCACCCGGCCATCGGGCGTGTAGCACGCGTCAACTAGACTCGGGTGCATGGATGAAAACGGGCGGAAACGTAATCTGAAAGCCGAGGCGACGCGCTGGCTGATCTTCTTCGGCGTCGCGATCGTGCTCAGTGTGCTGCTGTGGCTGGGACTGTCGCTGACAGGCCGCAAGAATCCCATCACATCCTTCGGCACGCTCGTCTCCGACTCGTCCGTGACGATCGGCATCGAAGGCAAGGCGCCGGAATCGCTTGACATCCGCACCGAACAGGGCACCGCCGTGGAGCAGGCGCTGCTCGGCAACGTGTACGAGACGTTGGTGTCCCGCAGCGACACCAACAAGCTGCAGCCGGGGATCGCCAGCTCCTGGCAGGCTTCCGACGACGGTCTCACGTACACGTTCACGCTGAACGACGGCATGACGTTCGCCAATGGGCACAAACTCGACTCGTCCGACGTGGTCTGGTCACTGCAGAACGCCGTCAACAACCATTACGTGGGAGCCGACCAGCTTGGTGATCTGAAGGAAATCACCAATCCCAATGCGAATACGGTGGTCATCACGCTCGCCAAGCCGAATCCGCGGCTGTTGCGCGCGCTGGCCGGCCGTGCAGGCATCGTGTACGACGCGGAAAGCAAAACCAACTATGCGAAATCGGCGGTCGGATCGGGACCATTCACCGTGTCAACCGCGGACCAATCGCAAATCGTGCTGCAACGCAACGACTCGTATTGGGGCAAAAAAGCCGCATCATCGCAAGTGACGCTCTACTACTACACCAACGAGGAATCCATGGCCGATGCCATGAAAGCCGGCAAAATCAGCATGGCGCTGCCGCTGAGCGCTTCAACCGCCTCGGAACTGGGCAAGACCAACGGTATTACCGCGGACAGCGGCATCAGCTTCGACAAGGTGATGCTCGCGTTCAACAACGACAACAACAGCCCCTTCTCCGACGAGCAGATCCGCAAGATGACGCGATACGCCATCGATGCGAAGACCATCGCCAAGAACGCGCCCGACGCGTACGCGCCGCTAGGAGGGCCGATCAGCCCGCTGGAAGACGGGTATGAGGACCTGAGCGGCCTGTACCCCTACAACCTTGAACAGGGGCAACGGATGCGCACGTATTTCGGAGTGAACTACATCGCGCCAATCGACATTCTGGTGCCGAAGGAATACGAAAGCATCGGCAACGACGTGAAAACCGCCATCGAAAACCTCAATATCAACACCAATCTGGAAGTGCTCGATTCCGCCGCGGACGTGACGGAACGCATGAACGCCGGCACCTATAACATCGCGCTGACCACCATGAGCGACGAAGGTGACGCAAGCGTCTTCGATAACGGCCAGTCCGTGTTCCATTTCGAGAACGGCGACGCGCAGCAGGCTTACGCCAATGCCATGGCCGCGACCAACGACAACGATTATCAGGCCCGCATGCGCGATTACGCGCGCGCCGTCAGCGAGAACGCGGCCAGCGACTGGCTGTACACGCGCAAGAGCTTCCTTGCCGTTTCCGATGGGCTGCAGGGGTATCCGAAGAATCTGACCGATCGTCTGCTGCCGTTGAACAGATTGACGCTGCACTGATTTTTCCACGGTTTTTTATGTGGATTTTCCGCGATTTGCATGCGATTCCGGCATTCGGTTCGGCGGAAGTCGGCACCATGGCAGTTGTCACATTCGCTTTCTAGACTAGCGACTATGACTGAAAGCCAAGATAACACCATCAACGCGAACCTCACGCCGCTGCCCGACAAGGTCGGCGTGGACGGTCTCGAAGACAAGTGGCGCGGAGTCTGGGACGAGAGCGGAGTCTACAAGTTCCAGGGCACCCGCGACCGTAAGGCCGTTTATTCCATCGATACCCCGCCGCCCACCGTTTCGGGCCACCTGCACGTCGGCCACGTATTCTCCTACACGCACACCGATGTGATCGCGCGATTCAAGCGCATGCAGGGCTACGACGTGTTCTACCCGATGGGTTGGGACGACAACGGCCTGCCGACCGAGCGCCGCGTGCAGAACTATTACGGCGTGCGCGTGGATACGTCGCTGAAGTACGATCCCGATTTCAAGCCGCCGTTCGAAGGCACCGACGGCAAGAAGATCGACGCCAAGGACCAGGTGCCGATCTCCCGCAAGAACTTCATCGAGCTGTGCGAAAAGCTCACCGCCCAGGATGAGAAGCAGTTCGAGGCCCTGTGGCGTTCCCTCGGCCTGTCCATCGACTGGTCGCAGACCTATCACACCATCGGCAAGCACCCGCAGCGCGTTGCGCAGAAGGCGTTCCTGCGCAACCTGGCTCGCGGCGAGGCATATCAGAAGGACGCCCCCGGTCTGTGGGACGTGACGTTCCAGACCGCTGTGGCCCAGGCTGAGCTCGAATCGCGTGAATACCCGGGCTTCTACCACAAGGTGGCGTTCCGTTTCGAGGACGGCACCCCGATCTACATCGAGACCACCCGTCCCGAACTGCTGGCCGCCTGCGGCGCGCTGATCGCGCACCCGGACGATGAGCGCTACAAGCAGTACTTCGGCCAGTACGTCTACTCCCCGCTGTTCCACGTGAAAGTGCCGATTCTGGCGCATAAGGCCGCGGAAATGGACAAGGGCGCCGGCATCGCCATGTGCTGTACGTTCGGCGACGTGACCGACGTCGAATGGTGGCGTGACCTGAACCTGCCGCTGCGCTCCATCATCCAGCGCAACGGACGCATCATCATGGACGTGCCGGACTGGATCGAAAACGAAGAAGGCCGCAAGATCTTCGAGGAGACCGAAGGCAAGACCACGTTCTCCGCACGCAAAATCATCGTCGACCACCTGCGCGAGTCCGGCGACCTGGATGGCGAGCCGACGCCGACCAAGCGTATGACGAACTTCTACGAGAAGGGCGACAAGCCGCTCGAGATCGTCACCTCCCGCCAGTGGTACCTGAAGAACGGCGGCACCGACGAGAAGCTGAACGCCGAGCTCATCGAGCGCGGCAAGGAACTGAACTTCCACCCCGACTTCATGCGCGTGCGCTATGAGAACTGGGTGCATGGCCTGAACGGCGACTGGCTGATCTCCCGCCAGCGCTTCTTCGGCGTGCCGTTCCCGTTGTGGTACCCGGTGAAGGAAGACGGCACCCCGGATTATGATCACCCGATCACGCCGAGCGAAGACGTTCTGCCGATCGACCCGACCGACGACGTGCCGGAAGGCTACACCGAGGACCAGCGTGACGTGCCCGGCGGCTTCACCGCCGAACCGGACATCATGGACACCTGGGCGACTTCCTCTCTCACCCCGCAGATCGTAACCCGCTGGGAGGAGCCTGGCGAGGAGAACCAGGCGATCTTCAACGCCACCTTCCCGATGGATCTGCGCCCGCAGGGTCAGGACATCATCCGCACCTGGCTGTTCTCCACCGTCGATCGCGCCCACCTTGAGAACAAGTGCCTGCCGTGGGCCCATGCGACACTGTCCGGCTGGATTCTCGACCCGGATCACAAGAAGATGTCGAAGTCCAAGGGCAACGTGGTGGTGCCCGACAAGCCGATCAAGCAGTTCGGCGCCGACGCGGTGCGTTACTGGGCCGCCGCCGCCCGTCTGGGTCTGGATGCCACGTACGACGAAGGCCAGATGAAGATCGGCCGCCGTCTTGCCATCAAGCTGCTCAACGCCACCAAGTTCGCGCTGGCCATCGGACGTGAGGACGAGAACCATCACGTGGGCGCTCCGGCAGTCGCCGCATGGAACCCGGCCGACGTGACCGAGCCGATCGACCGTTCCGCGATGTCCAAGATGGCCGCCGTGGTCCGCGAAGCCACCGACGATCTCAACAACTACGAGCATTCCAAGGCTCTGGAAGTCATCGAGAACTACTTCTGGCAGTTCTGCGACGACTACATCGAGCTGGTCAAGAACCGCGCCTACGGCACCGCCGATTCCACCGGCAACGTGCCGAGCGAGGCCGCGGTGAAGTCCGCACGCACCACGCTGGGCCTGGGTCTTGATGCGTTCGCGCGCCTGCTGGCCCCGTACCTGCCGTATGCCACCGAAGAAGTGTGGAGCTGGATGCATGAGGGCGAAGGCTCCGTGCACCGCGCAGCATGGCCTGTGGCCGACGTGTACGCGGCCGCCGCCGGCGACGCATCCGCCGATCTGCTTGCTCATGCCGGTGAGGCTCTGGCCGCGCTGCGTGGCATCAAGTCGAAGGCCAAGGTTTCGATGAAGACCCCGATCTTGTCTGTGACGCTTGCCGTTGCCGACGATGTGCGCGGGTCCATCGAGGCCGCGCTGGGCGATATCGCCGAAGCTGGTCGCGTGACCGGACCGATCGCCTTCACCGCACCGGCTGCCGCCGAGGGTGAGGACGGGGCCGCCCATGTGACGGTCGCCGAAAGCGAGCTAGGCGAACCGCCGGCCAAGAAACCGAAGAAGTGAGTCTCTGAGGTGAGCCGCCAGCGGCTTTTGTAGCGCAGCCGCTCACTTCACCCACATACGAGGGGCCTTTCCTTTGCATGAAGGAGAGGCCCCTCGTATATCCCGTCACTGTCTGCAACTAACCGTGCCCCCTTTTGCTCATATTCAGTCAAAATCGCGGGAAAAATGCTTTCGTGAGCGAAAAGGGGTATAAATCGCAGGCAAAACGGTCGAAATCATATCCCCTTTTGCTCACGTCCGTGCAGAATCGCCCTAAATCGCAAGACGTGCGCGCATAGAACCGTCCTTATCCCGTTCTCGGCTGTTCTCAGCGTACATTCCTGCCCCTGCGCACAAACCCGTACGCGAAAAATGGTTTTTATGGGCGTAATCTCAACGAATGCACAAGCGGAGGCGGAAATCGCAATCAAAAACCCCGAAACGCACCACGTAAGCGACGGAGCACTATCGGATTTAGCGCATCGCACAAACCGCGTGCTCTACAGCACCGGAACGGACAGGAGGTACTGCGGGCCAGCGGACGAATTTCCGGAACCGTTCCCACCCAATCCAGCCTGCAGCGCATCGTCGAAAACTTCCGCAGCGGCGGCCAATTCGACCGTCTCGTCAATCAAATCGCCATTATCCGGCGTGAAACCGGTTTTCGCCAAGCCATAGCCGGTAATTGGTAGCGAGCTGGCGGACGAATCCGCCGAACCGTCGGACGAATCGCCACCGCTGTTCTTCGAAGAGCCGTCCACTCCCCCGACTTTCGCCACATTCTTCGACGTGGTGTCCGCTGCGGCGCCGAACGACGGACGTAGTCCGCCCGCGTAGCTCATCACATCATCCATGCTGATGGCGTTCTTGTCATCGACCAAACTGGTCGAATCGGCGGTGTTGTTCTTCGCCTGCGCGCGTTCGGCCTTGCGTTGCGCACGGGACCGCCGTTTCTCGGCTTTCGCGCACAACGATTGGCTGGCGGAGGCGGAACGCAACGTGTCCAGCACAGAAGCGTCATCGGCAGCGCCCGATTCGGACGTGTCGTCATCCGAATCCAGCTGGTCGGCGAATCGCAGCACGATCTGGTGGAATGCGCTGGCCTGTCCGGTGTGCTCGCTGGCGTCCGCCAACGCGGTCATCGCCGCGGACACCTTGTCGGACGCGGTTTTGAGCTTCTCATTGTCTTTGATGCCGGCACGCACGTCGGCGATCGCCTGGGTTTCGTAGCTGCCAGCCGTGCCTGCGGTGGCGCCCAGTTCCTTAAGCCGAGCCGTGTATGCGTCGGTGAAATCCATCGAATACGGGATCATGGCCGCGGACAGCTGCGATTGGCCGGCACTGTAGTCTTTGGAGCCGCGCTGTTGTTCCTCGCCGGCGCGCTTGGTGAGCTCGTTCACCAAGCCGGATGTGCCACGCTGTTCGATGGTGCGAATCACCTCGTCGACGGCGTCGGCCGCGCCGATATGCCGGTATGCGGCGCTCACGTCGTTGACGGCGTTGGCCAGGTCTGCCACGGATTTAGCTACGGAGGTATCGCCGTTCAGTTCGGACGCGGTGCCGAGAATGGCGGGAAGCTGTGTGGCGTTGCCGATCGAACCGGACAGATGCGTGGTGTATGAGCCCACGTACGCGTCGATGTAGCCGTCGAACGCCTGATCGTGCGCTTTGGAACGTACGGCGATGGTCTGTTTGGCAAGCGCTTTCTCGTTGTCTCTGAGCTGTTCCAGTTGGGCGATGAGCTTGCGGTTGCGTTGCGAGCCGACGTTGGTCAGACCGTCCACCAAGGTGGTTGCGCGCTTGGTCAGGTCAGGCAGTGATTGCTGAACGTTGCCTTCCACCGCGGCGATGGACAGTGAGCTCATGGTGAAGTGCTTCGCCGTCACGTAGGCGTTGAAGGTCAGGTCCTCGCCCGGTTTGCCGACCGCAGCCACCAGGGTCGAGGTGTTGTCGGATGAGACGAGCACGCCGTCATCGGCGGTCACGTCACTGCCGACGCGTCCGGGAATGGTGAAGGCGACGATTGGCGTCAGATTGGCGGTCACGTCGGGTTTCGTGACATGCAGGGCGATGCGTATGCCGATCATGCCGGAAGCGTCGGAAACGTCGGAAACGCTTACGTCGGGCCCGTTGAGGGTGAAGGAGGCGGATATTTTCCACGGCAATGCGACAACGCCTTTGGGAACGCGTTTCGACGTGGAGGATCCGCTGTTGGTCAGGAAAAGGCGGCCTGGTTTGTCGATGGAGGTGTAGGCGCTCATCACGTCATCATGCGATGCATCGGCCGCGTACTGCCCATTCTGTTGCAAGGCCGATATCGCGTCGTTCACGCCGACTGCCGCGACGGGAGCGGCGGTGATGACGGCGACCGCGATCGCCGCGGCAAGCGGGCGTCGGGCACCGGATGGACGGTTCGCGGTGGCGTGGCGCATGCCGGACCTCTCAATCGCAATCGAAACAACTTTCCAAGGCATTTAATGTAGTGCCCGGCATGCCCGTCGGCAATGGACGTTCGCGCGGGGCGCGCGGAAAACGGACGGCTCAGGCGAAAACGTCGAGTACGCCCGGGTCTCCCCCGTTTTCGGCGATGCGCTTGTGGCGGCGCTTGGCCTCGGTCACCACGAATTCCAACAACCCCGCGGCGATTTCCGGATCCAGTCCGGCTTCGTCGGCAATGCGATGCAGACGCTCGATCTGGGCATGTTCACGCTGGTAATCGGCCGGCGCGAAGCCCGCACGCGCCTTGAGCACACCCACCTGCGACGTGTATTTGAACCGTTCCGCCAGCAGCGAGACGATGGCGGTGTCGACGTTGTCTATCGATTGGCGCAGCGAGGCGATTTTAGCCACCACATCGGCCACTTCGGGGTTGTTCTGCGCGGTGCGCGCGTCGATGATGGTTTCGGATTCGGTTTCTTCTTCTGGCCGAAGCCAGTCATGTTCGCTGTCGCTCATGGGTATAAGCCTACCGCGCACCCTACCGCGGCATCTGCCGAACAGCGGTCACTTCGCGAAGTAACGCTGCAGCACGATGGTGGTTTCGGTGCTGACCGACACCGTGCGATGGATGAGGTTCAACAGCTCTTCGAGCTTGCTGGGCGATTCGACGCGAACGGTGAGCATGAAGCTGGGCGAACCGGCGACGGAATCGCAGGACATGATGCCGTCGATGTTTTTGAGCTTGTCTGGAATCTCGGCTTCCTGGGAGTAATCGATGGGCGTGACCGCGATGTAGGCGTTCACCGCAAGGCCGCGGCGCTCGTCGTCGATAACCGCCTTGTAGCCGCGGATCACGCCGCGACGCTCAAGCTTCTGCACGCGCGACTGCACGGCGGACACGGACAGGCCTGTCGCCTCGGAAAGGTGGGACAGCGTGGCTCGGCCATCCTTTTCAAGCATGTCGAGGATTACGCCATCGGTCGCGTCGAGCTGGCTCGCAACCGTACGTGCGTCTACCGGACCATTGTCACTGTTGGTCATTCATACCCCTTTTCCAACAATCCACTGCACCGGCCGCAATCGACCGTCCCCACTGCAGTTCCATGTTCTTTTTCTTCCTTACCATACCCACTACCGCGCACATACCGTCGCGGAATCGCCGCAGTTTATCCGGACGGCGCAACGCTGTCATGAAATATCTTTGTTTTATTTAGCTCATACCCCCATATCGACCATATATATTTTCCCCATTTATCTTTTCTCGTCGTATTTTTACCTATTTTTTAATTGACAACGTTGTCCAAAAAATGGTCAATTTCACGAAATTCGTCGAAACGTACGCATAGGAAAGGGGCTACACGGCGATTGCCATGCAGCCCCTCAAACCTTCAGATTCGCTTGCAGCCGACGACTCAGTTGCCGTTGGTGGCGTTGCCGCTCTGCTGGATGAGCGACGCCATGAAATCGCGGTTGGTCGCTGTCTTCTTCAGGCGTGGCACAAGCGTCTGGTAGGCCTGTTCCGGCTCGAGGCCGCCCAGCAGGCGACGCAGACGGTAGATGATCGGCAGTTCCTGCGGATCGGTGATGAGCTCCTCGCGGCGGGTGCCGGAGGCGTTCACGTCGATGGCCGGGAACAGGCGCTTGTCGGCGAGCTCACGGCTCAGGCGCAGTTCCATGTTGCCGGTGCCCTTGAATTCCTCGAAGATCACCTCGTCCATCTTGGAACCGGTTTCCACCAGCGCGGAGGAGATGATGGTCAGGGAGCCGCCGTTTTCGATGTTGCGGGCCGCGCCGAAGAACTTCTTCGGCGGGTACAGCGCCTGCGCGTCCACACCGCCGGACAGGATGCGTCCGGAGGCCGGGGCTGCGATGTTGTAGGCGCGGGCCAAGCGGGTCATGGAGTCGAGCAGCACCACCACGTCCTGGCCGAGCTCCACGAGACGCTTGGCGCGTTCGATGGCCAGTTCGGCGACGGTGGTGTGGTCGGAGGCCGGACGGTCGAAGGTGGAGGAAATGACCTCGCCCTGCACCGTGCGTTCCATGTCGGTGACCTCTTCCGGACGTTCGTCCACGAGGACGACCATCAGGTGGACTTCCGGATTGTTGGTGGCGATCGCGTTGGCGATGTTCTGCAGGGTGATGGTCTTGCCGGCCTTCGGCGGGGACACGATCAGGCCACGCTGGCCCTTGCCGATCGGCGCCACGATGTCGATGAGGCGGCCGGTGAGCTTGTTCGGCGTGGTCTCCTGCTTCAGGCGTTCCTGCGGATACAGCGGGGTGAGCTTGCTGAACTGCGGACGATGCTGCGCTTCCTCGACGCTCATGCCGTTGATGGAGTCGATGGACTGCAGCGGCACGAACTTCTGACGCTGGTTGCGACGTTCGCCTTCACGCGGGGCGCGGATGGAGCCGTGCACGGCGTCGCCCTTGCGCAGGCCGTACTTCTTGACCTGGCCCATGGAGACATACACGTCGTTCGGTCCCGGCAGGTAGCCGGACGTACGCACGAACGCGTAGGAGTCGAGCACGTCGACGATGCCGGCGACCGGCACGAGGTCTTCCTTCGGCTCGTCGCGATGCTGGGCGCGGTCGGCGCGATCCATACGATCGTTGCGCTGGTCGCGGTCGGCGTTGCGGTCCATGCGGTCGGCGCGATCGTTACGGTCGTTGCGATCATTGCGATCGCCCCTGCCGCGACGCTCGTCACGCTCGTCGTAATCGCGGTCACGGACACGCATACGGCGGCCACGGCGATCGTTGCGTCCACGGCTGTGACGGTATTCGTTGTCTTCGGTCTCGTCGCGACGCTTATCATCATCGGCGTCTTCCTGCGACGGCAGCGTGGCGAGGATGTCATCAAGGTCGCGCACGACGTCTTCGCTCTTCGGCCCGTCCGCCACGCGACGGCGGCGACGCGGCTCGAAATCGTCCCTACGGTCGTCATCACGACGGCGACGGCGGTCATCCTGCTTCGGAGCGGCATCGTCAAGGCCCAGTTCGGCGAGCAGGTCGGCGCCGGCTTCGGCGTCACGATGGCGACGACGCTTCGGCGCTTCATCGTTCGGCTTCAACGCGTCCACCGCTGCCACGGCATCCGCGACTTCGGAGGATTCCGCGGACTTGGCCTGCTTGGCACGGACGGGGCGTTCCTCCTGCTTGGCTTCATCGGCCTTCTTGTCCTTTGCCGATTTGACCTCAGCGTCTGCGGCGGGAGCGGACTTTGGCGCGCGCACGGTGACGCCGGCCGGAGCCTGGCCGCCGGAACGGGCGGCTTGAAGTGTTGCGATCAGTTCGGTCTTGCGCATGGTGGAGACACCACGAAGTCCCATCTGCTTGGCGAGCTCCTTGAGCTCGGGCAGTTTCATATCATCGAGATTAGGGCTTGTTGCCACTGGTAGTTGCCTTTCCTTGGCTTCCACAGGCATGCGCCCGCGACAGCTGTAAAAAAGAATTGCGGAAAATTTCCGTCGAATGAAAAGTCCGCCGCGAAACATCGCGGTTTTCGAACTGCCCTAACCATACAACGCAACCCAGACCAACGCAAAGCGGGCACGCGCGGTCCGCCCGTGCGGTTCGCGCACCGCGCAATCGCAATAAAAATCGCAATGAAAAAGCCCATGCCAAAAGCATGGGCTTGATCAAAGTTACGCTGCGAAAAATAAATAACGCGTGCGAAGACGCCCGTCTGAGGCCGAAGGCGTACAAAGGTACGTCGAGCGCCGGAGAAAGGGCGTATGCGCACGCGTTATTTATTTTTCTACTTTTCTTCGTGGTAGGACTTGTCAGTGTTGACCGACCACACGTTGTCTTTCGACGTTTCGCCGCTCTTGATGTCCTTGACGGCTTCGATGGCGGTGGCCATGGAGTGGTCCATGTTGTTGTAACGGTGCTGTCCGTTACGGCCAACGCAGTACAGGTTGCCGAAGGAGTCGAGGTAGTCGACGAGTTCGGGCATGCGGTCGTAGGTGTCGAAGTAGGCCGGGTAAGCCTTCTTGACGCGTTCGCGGTGGGAGTCGAGCACGTCCTGCGGGCCGTTGATGACCTGCATGCGGGTGAGCTCCTGGATGGCGAACTTGGTGGCTTCCTCGTCGGTCATGTTCCAGAAGGAGTCGCCTTCCTCGCAGAAGTATTCGAGGCCGATCCACACGGTGTTGTCGACGTCCTTGACCAGGTACGGGCTCCAGTTGTTGAAGATCTGCAGACGGCCGACCTTGTAGCCCGGATCCTGCACGTAAATCCAGCAATCCGGCACGATCGGCGGGTTGCCGAGGGTCGGAATGTCGGTGGTGTTGGTCAGGCGCAGGTGCTTGACGAGCAGGCCGACGGTGACGAAATCGCGGTACGGCAGGCCGTTGGCGATTTCGGTCATATCCTTCGGAGCCGGCTGGTCGGAGGCGTCCACGGCGTTGACAAGGTCCTTGACCGGCATGGAGGAAATGAAGTCGTCCGCGGCCATTTCGGTGCGGTTGCCTTCGGAATCCTCGTACACGACGGATGCGATCTTGCCGTCCTTCTGGCGAATTTCCACCACATTGGCGTCGGTGATGACCTTCACGCCGGCGGCTTCGCAGTTGGATTCGACGGTTTCCCACAGCTGGCCCGGGCCAAGCTTCGGATACCAGAATTCCTCGATGAGGGAGGTTTCGACTTCGGAGTTGTCGCGCTTCTTCGGCAGGAGCTTCTGGAAGGCGTTCTTCAGCACGCCCATGATGCTCAGTCCCTTGACGCGCTGCGCACCCCAGTCGGCGGAGATTTCGGACGGGTGACGGCCCCACAGCTTCTCGGTGTAGCCCTCGAAGAACATGGAGTAGAGCTTACGGCCGAAACGGTTGATGTAGAAGTTCTCCAGGTTGGTTTCCGGCAGCTTGTGCACCATGGACTTCAGGTAGCTGAAGCCGGCGACCATGGTGAGCTTGAAGCCCATGGCCTTCAGGGTGTTGGCGCTCAGGGAAATCGGGTAGTCGAGGAAGTGGCGGTTCCAGTAGATGCGGGACACGCGGTGGCGCTTGAGCATCACCTTGTCTTCGATTTCCGGATCCGGGCCGCCCGGCTCCATATCATGCTCGCGGTGGAGCTTCTTGTCATCATAGCTGGGTGCGCCCTGCAGCGGCAGAACGTCCTTCCACCAGTCCATGATGCGGTCGTCCTTCGAGAAGAAGCGGTGGCCGCCGATATCCATACGATTGCCGTCATGCTTGACGGTGCGGGAGATGCCGCCGAATTCGCGGGTGGCTTCCAGCACGGTCACGTCGTACTGTTCGGAGCCACCGTCCTTGACGAGCTCCCAAGCGGCAGTCAGGCCGGCAGGGCCGCCACCGATGATGACCACGGATTGCTTTTGCGTCACTTTGAAGTCTCCTTACAAACAAAATCGAAGATATTCTACCCGAAGGTAGGGAAACGCACAGCGCACCTGTGCGCATACACACAAAATCACCGCCAAGTCCGACAGCAATCGCCCTGATAGAAGGAAAACCAGCCGTACGGCTTCCGCCGAAGACTGGTTTTCCGTAGGTCCGCTACATGCTGTCGGGAATGTCGATGTCGGTTTTCTGCACTTCCTCGACGTTCACGTCCTTGAACGTGACGATGCGCACGTTCTTGACGAAACGGCTGGAACGGTAGACGTCCCACACCCACGCGTCGGTCAGCCGCACGTCGAAGTAGACGTCCTGGCCGGCGGAACGCACGTTGAAATCGACCTTGTTGGCCAGATAGAAGCGGCGCTCGGTCTCCACAACGTAGGTAAACAGTTTGATGACGTCGCGGTATTCCTTGTATAGGGACAGCTCGGCGTCGGTTTCGTAGTTGTCGAGGTCCTCGGCGCTCATCGTCTGCCTTCCGTGTCGCGCTTGCGGCCACGTCCAAGCGTGCGCCACCAAGCATCCTTCGAGGTTTTGCGCTCATCCGAGCTGTACGGCCAGTTGTTGTCGGCATCGCCGGCCTTCTGGTCCGTCTTCGCCGTTCCGGATGCTTCGTTCGGCTGCGATTCCTGCGATGGCGCGGCAGACGTCTCGTCGGCGGAGGTCTGCGCCGTGTCTCCACTCTGGCCTGCCGCTGCGGCATCGTCCGCATCGCCCTTATGTACGGAGTTGAGTTGGATGGCGATCGAGTGTTCGCGGGCGCTCAACGCCTCCTTGACGCCCGGATTGTCTTCGATCACGTGCATGCCGAACGCGTCGAGCGAGCGGATCGGGTCGAATTCGTCGACGAGCGTGTCCATGACGATGAGGTCCTGGTAACGGTTCTCCGACGCGTTCCACAGGGCATCGCGCGAACGGCCGGACGGCACGAAGCCGAGCGACTGGTAGACGGATACGGAACGCGTGTTCTGTTCCGGCACGGCCACCCAAATGCGGTGCATGCCGAGGCCCGCCGGTTCCGGCGCGAAGCCGTACGTCATCACGCGGGGCATGATGTCTCGCGAGTAGCCGCGGCCGCGGTAGTCCTTGCCGAGCACCACTTGGATGCGGGCGGAACGCGCCCAGCCGTCGATGTCGATGAGGAAGATCATGCCGATCACGTTGTCGGAAGAGGCCGCGTCAAGCTCGCCGTCGCCGTCATGGTCGGCTTCGGTGACGATGGACCATGCGATGGTACGACGAGATTCCGGATCCCCCACGCCGGATTCGTTCGATTTTTCGCCATTGGACCATGCCACGGAACGACGCACCCACGCGTTCACAGCGCCACGTTCGGCCACGCGGTCCTTGCCGGTGATGCCGGATGCGCCGACGTACGCCTCAATGACCTCCATGCGTGCGATGTCGTCGATGGTGGCGCGGCGCAAGTGCACCATCTCGCCCTTGATGGGCGGAATGACGATGCGTTCCGGCAGCTCCCTCGCCCGCTGGTCCGTCGTCTGTTCCTTCGCTGTGGTTTCAGCGTACTCTGACATGATTATCGTTTCCTATGTTTCTCGGCGCGGTCCCTCGCCGCACCCATACCGACGGTATTGTACCCGACTGAACGCCAGCTGGGAGTTTTGTTAGGCAAAATCCCCGTGAAACCTCCCCAGCCGACGCGTGAATCGTACGAAAAGGCATGTAAAAGCAGATAAAAAGCAACAAAATGCAGAAAGGCGTGCGTTTTTACGATTCCTCTCATCGCAAAAACGCACGCCTTTCGATGCCATCAATCAGGCAACGTTCGGCAATCGCCGGAATGTCACTTGATCTTGCCCATCACGATCTTGGTGACGGCCTTCGCGTCGGCCTGGCCGCGGGTGGCACGCATGACAGCGCCGATAATCGCGCCCATCGGCTTCATGTTGCCGCTCTTGAGCTTCTCGACGATGTCCGGGTTGGCCGCGAGTGCCTCGTCGACGGCCTTTTCGAGCGCGCCGTCGTCGGAAACGACCTGGAAGCCGTGCTTCTTGACGACCTCGTCCGGAGTGCCTTCGCCGGCGAGCACGCCTGCGACGGTCTGCTTGGCGAGCTTGTCGTTGAGCTTGCCGTCGGCGATGAGCTTCTCGACCTCGGCGACGTCGGCCGGGGTGATCGGCAGCTCTTCAAGGCTCACGCCCTTGTTGTTGGCTTCACGGGACAGCTCGCCCAGCCACCACTTCTTGGCGCCCGAGGCGGAAGCGCCGGCCTTGACGGTGTCTTCGAGCAGGTCCAGAGCGTCGGCGTTGAGCACGTCGCGCATCTCCAGATCGTTGAAGCCCCACTCGCCCTTCAGGCGGTTGCGGCGCTCACGAGGCATTTCCGGCATCTGGGCCTTCATCTCCTCGATGTGCTCCTTGGTGATGTGCAGCATCACCAGATCCGGATCCGGGAAGTAGCGGTAGTCGTCGGCGTCGGACTTCACGCGGCCGCCGGCGGTGGTCTGCGAGGCCTCGTCCCAGTGACGGGTCTCCTGCAGAATCTCGCCGCCTTCGGAAAGGATGGCGGCCTGACGGCGGATCTCGTACTGGATAGTCTTCTCGATGCCACGGAACGAGTTCACGTTCTTGGTTTCGGAACGGGTGCCGAACGGATCGGACGGGCTGTTGCGCAGCGACACGTTCACGTCGGCGCGCATGTTGCCCTGCTCCATGCGGGCATGGGAGATGTTCAGCGCACGCACGATGTCGCGGATGGCGCGCATGTAGGCGCCTGCGATTTCGGGGGCGCGGTCTCCTGCGCCTTCGATCGGCTTGGTCACGATTTCGATCAACGGCACGCCGGCGCGGTTGTAGTCGACCAGCGAGTGGTCGGCGCCTTCGATACGACCGTCAGCGCCACCGACGTGGGTGTTCTTGCCGGCGTCGTCTTCGATGTGGGCGCGCTCGATCGGCACACGGAAGATGGTGCCGTCCTCAAGCTCCACGTCGAGGTAGCCGTTGCCGTTGGTCGGCTTGTCATACTGCGAGATCTGGTAATCGCGCGGCATGTCCGGGTAGAAGTAGTTCTTACGGGCGAACTGGCTCCATTCGGCGATTTCGCAGTGCAGGGCGAGACCCAGCTTGATCGCGTAATCGACGGCGGTCTTGTTGACCACCGGCAGGGAGCCCGGCAGGCCGAGGCTCACCGGGGTGAGCTGGGTGTTCGGCTCGCCGCCGAAGTGGACTTCGGCCGGGCAGAACAGCTTCGTGGTGGTGGACAGCTCCACGTGGGTTTCCAGACCGATGACCGGGTCGAACTTCTTGACGGCATCGGCGTACTTCATCAACTTTTCAGCCATTTTGTTTTCTTTCCTCCGATGCTTCCTACTTGTCCAGTCCGTCGAGCCACGGGGTCTTCAGGGACTGCCAGATCGGGCCGTTCCAGCTTTCCTCGAGGGCCGCTTCGAGAGCGGCGGCGGGCTTGTACATGACCTCGTCGCGCTGCTGCGGGGCGAGGAACTGGAAGCCGACCGGCAGGCCGTCGTCGCTCAGGCCGGCCGGGATGCTCATTGCCGGCACGCCGGCGAGGTTGGCCGGAATGGTGGTGATGTCGATGGCGTACATGGCCATCGGGTCCTCGGTCTTCTCGCCGAACTTGAAGGCGGTGACCGGGCTGGTCGGGCCGACGAGCACGTCGACCTTTTCGAAGGCCTTCTTGAAGTCGTCGATGATCAGGGTGCGGACTTTCTGCGCGGAGCCGTACCAGGCATCGTAGTAGCCGGCGGACAGGGCGTAGGTGCCGAGGATGATACGACGCTTGACTTCGTCGCCGAAGCCGGCCTCACGGGTGTAGGCCATCATGTTGGCGGCGGTCTGCGGAACGCCTGCCGGCGGCATGACGCGCAGGCCGTAGCGCATGCCATCGTAACGGGCCAGGTTGGAGCTGACCTCGGACGGCATGATGATGTAGTAGGCGCCGAGGGAGTACGGCAGGTGCGGCAGGGACACTTCGATGACCTCCGCGCCCATTTCCTCAAGCTTCTTGACGCCTTCGTTGAAGCGGGCCATGACGCCCGGCTGGAAGCCTTCGCCGCCGAGCTCCTTGATCAGGCCGACCTTGAGGCCCTTCAGATCGCGCTTCATGCCTTCGCGGGCTGCGGCAACCATCGGACGCGGGCCTTCCGGAATGGAGGTGGAATCGCGCTTGTCGTGTCCGCCGATCACTTCCTGCAGCAGGGCCGAGTCGAGCACCGTACGGGAGCACGGGCCGATCTGGTCGAGCGAGGAGGCCATGGCGATCGCGCCAAAACGGGAGACGCCGCCGTAGGTCGGCTTGACGCCGACGGTACCGGGCCGCCAGCGAGAAGCTCA
>OATI01000698.1_pt1 | contig 23711 bp, 17 predicted proteins | sample 1494981 | NCBI WGS metagenome assembly OATI01 (sample SAMEA2579952, study PRJEB22360) | human gut metagenome
TTGTTGTTATACAATTACATAGGCTATATATATATGTTCCCTGCCTAGGAAATTGTAGTTTCCTGCGGAGGGAACTGGAGTTTTCTGAATACGAAACTACGAGGAGACTGTAATCGATTGAGAAATAATACCGTATCTATTTTTTGCCCAATACGGTTTTCTCCATTAATAAGCAGCTTCGTGTACCCCTTTGATGGAACGTCCGCTCGGTTCGTTCATATTTCTGAAGGCAGCATCCCAGGCCAGTGCTTCGGCTGTCGAGCAGGCAACGCTCGGGACGGATGGTACGCTGCGTGCGGCACTCTCACTCGGGAAGTGTTCTTCGAAGATCGTACGGTAATAATATTCTTCCTTGTTTTGCGGCGTATTGATCGGAAAACGGTCGGCGGCTTGTTTCATCTCTTCGTCGGTGATCAGTTCGGAAGTGATCTTTTTCAATGTGTCGATCCAACTGTAGCCAACGCCGTCGGAGAACTGTTCTTTCTGACGCCAGGCGATCTCTTCGGGCAGCATATCGGCAAAGGCTTCGCGGAGGATCTTCTTCTCGACAGTCTTGCCCGGACACATTTTGGCAGCCGGGTTCAGGCGCATGGCAACGTCGAGAAATTCTTTGTCGAGGAAGGGAACACGGCCTTCCACACCCCAGGCACAGAGGCTTTTGTTGGCACGCAAACAATCATATAGATAGAGTTTGCTTATCTTACGCAATGTTTCTTCGTGGAATGCCTTGGCATCCGGTGCTTTGTGGAAATACAGATAGCCACCGAACACTTCGTCGGCTCCTTCGCCACTCAAAACCATTTTGATACCCATGCTTTTGATGACGCGGGAAAGGAGATACATCGGGGTAGAAGCACGTACGGTCGTTACATCGTAGGTCTCGATATAATAGATAACGTCGCGGAGGGCGTCCAGACCTTCCTGGATCGTGTAGTTGATCTCGTGGTGGACGGTTCCGATCGCATCGGCTACCTTGCGGGCGGCGATCAGGTCGGGGGCACCTTTCAAGCCGATGGCGAAAGAGTGAAGTTGCGGCCACCAGGCATCGGCTTTACCTCCGGTCTCGATACGCTTGGCAGCATATTTCTTGGCGATGGCGGAAGTAATGGACGAATCCAGGCCGCCGGAAAGGAGCACGCCATAAGGTACGTCGCTCATCAACTGGCGTTGCACGGCAGCTTCGAGAGCGTCATGGAGTTCTTCTATGCTGGCGGGGTTGTCTTTCACGTTTTCGTAATCCATCCAGTCGCGGATGTACCATTTCGTAAGGTCCGTATCTTTGCTGTAAAAGTAGTGGCCGGGCTTGAACTGGTCGTAGATGGTGGCGAAGCCTTCCAGACCTTTCAGTTCGGAGGAGACGAGAAGATGTCCGTGGTCGTCGTAACCCATATATAAAGGTATGACGCCGATCGGGTCGCGGGCAATGAGATAGGTGTCGTTTTCTTCGTCGTAGAGGGCGAAGGCAAAGATTCCGCTTAACCTTTCCACGCAACCGGTACCGTATTTGCGGTAGAGGGCGAGGATGACTTCGCAGTCAGAGCCGGTCATGAATTCATATTCTCCTTTCAATTCTTCACGAATCTTACGGTGGTTGTAGATTTCACCGTTGACGGTAAGGATCAGTTTACCGTCTCTGCTTTTCAGCGGTTGGCCACCGGAAGCCGGGTCGACGATGGAAAGACGTTCGTGGGCGAGGATGGCGGTTTTACCCTGATAAATCCCGCTCCAGTCCGGGCCGCGGTGACGGATACGTTTACTCATTTCAAGCGCCTGTTGTCGGAGGGCGGAGGCTCCTTCACGAATGTTGAAGATTGCTGTAATGCCACACATAATCCTGTTGTTTTATTTTGTTAGATATTTGTCAATTGCTTTTGCTGCCTTGCGTCCCGAGGCCATTGCCCGTACGACCAGGCTGGCTCCGCTGACGGCATCGCCACAAGCGAAGAGGTTACTGCCGGCGATTTGATTTTGACTGTCGACGGCGATATTCTTACGTCCGTCCACAGCTAGGGAGAGTTCTTTTACAAGACCTTCCTGTTCGGGATGGACGAAACCCATGGCGAGGAAAACCAGGTCGGCTTCGATGATCTCTTTCTTTCCGGTCATTTTCATTTCGGGACGGCCTCCGTTATCCAACGGTATCCATTCTACTTCTTCCACTTCCACCCCTTTCAGTATGTTTTTATCGCCGATAAAGCGGCAGGAGGCCAGGTTCCAGCGACGGATGCAGCCTTCTTCGTGACTGCTGCTGGTTTTCAGTACCTGCGGATACATGGGCCAGGGAGTTGCGGGATTATGTCCGACAGGTGGCTGGGGCATGATCTCGATCTGGGTGACGCTGGCGGCACCATGACGGTTGGCTGTTCCGACGCAGTCGCTGCCCGTATCACCGCCACCGATTATCAGGACTTTCTTGCCTTTGCAATTGATGATGTTTTTAGGGGGGATGGCGATGCCTTCGAGGAGGCGGTTCTGTTGGCCCAGCAGTTCAAGGGCGAAATGAACGCCTTTCAGGTTACGGCCTTCGATCGGGAGGTCGCGCGGTATTTCCGAACCGATGGCGATGCAGACGGCATCGAAGTCTTTGACAATATCCCGGGCCGTCACTTCTTTGCCGACCATCGTGTTTACGCGGAATTTGATTCCTTCTTTCTCCATCAGGCGGATACGGCGATCGATGATGTTTTTCCCCAGTTTGAAATTGGGTATGCCGAAACGGAGCAGGCCACCCGGTAATTCATCTTTTTCAAAGACTGTCACTTCGTAACCTTTACGGTTCAGTTGGTTGGCTGCGGTAAGCCCGGCGGGGCCACTTCCGACTACGGCAACGCGTTTGCCATTGCGCCGGGGGTGTTGTGGTTGGATATAACCTTCGCGGAAGGCGGCTTCGACGATGGCGGCTTCGTTTTCGCGGATGGTGACAGGTTCGTCGCAGCTTAGTTTTAGTACACAGCTTTTTTCGCAAAGGGCGGGACAGACGCGGCCGGTGAATTCCGGAAAGTCGCAGGTCTGTTCCAGTACCTGGTAAGCCTCTTTCCATTGCCCTTTGTAGAGGAAGTCCTGCCATTCGGGTTGTTTGTTGCCGATGGGGCACGCCCAGTGGCAGAAAGGTACGCCACAATCCATGCAACGGGATGCCTGGCGGCGGCGGTCGCTGCTGTTGAGTGTTTGTTCTACTTCGCTGAAATCGTCGATACGATCTTCGACAGGCCGATAACCTGCCTCTTGTCTATGTATGGTGAGGAATGCTCTTGGATTTGCCATTGTTGTTTCGATTTTAAGAGTGAAAAGTGATATTTAATAATCCCGCTGCATCTCTGCGATCTTTTGTTGTAACTTCTTCATCTGTTCTTCCTGCAATACTTTCTTGTATTCGATCGGGACGATCTGGATGAATTCGTCTACCTGTTTGTCCCAGTTATCCAGCATTTTGCCGGCCAGGTGGCTGCCTGTATAATGATAATGTTTGCGGATCAGTTCATGCAGCTCCTTGCGGGTGGCACTGTCTTCGATCAGGGAAAGTTCGACCATTTCCATATTGCAATAGTAATCGAAATCGCCGGCCTTGTTCCATACATAAGCCACACCGCCGCTCATGCCGGCGGCAAAGTTCCGTCCCGTCCGGCCGAGCACGACGACGCGGCCTCCGGTCATATATTCGCAACAGTGGTCTCCGACACCTTCCACAACGGCGATGGCTCCGCTGTTCCGTACACAGAAGCGTTCGCCGACACGGCCATTGATGTAGACTTCCCCGCTGGTTGCCCCATATAATAATGTATTACCGGCGATGGTATTATCTTCGGCAACGAAGGTGGAACGTACCGGAGGCATCAGGCTGATGCGGCCACCGCTAAGGCCTTTTCCCAGATAGTCGTTCGCTTCTCCTTCCAGGCGGAAATGAACGCCGTGGGCGAGGAAGGCACCGAAACTCTGTCCGGCTGAGCCTTTGAACTTGATGTTCAGGGTGTGATCCGGCAGGCCGGTATTCCCGTAACGTTTGGCAATCTCGCCGGAAAGCATGGCTCCGACGCTCCGGTCGGTATTGGCGATGGCATAATCCAACGATACTTCCTGCTGGAACTCGATGGCTCCTTTAGCATGAAGAATGATATCCGTATCTTTCACGTTCTCTATTTGATGCACCTGGTTTGTCGTATGATGGATAGGTGTATAAGCCGCCTGCTCCGGGAGGTGTAACAGATGGGAGAAGTCCAGTAAATCATATTTATGGCACGCAGATGACACAGATTTGGGGGATTTACGCAGATTTTTTAAATTTTGATCTGTGGCCATCTGTTCGATCTGCGTCATCTGTGTGCCATGAGTTCGTTTATCAACAATGAGGTCTGTCCGTCCGATAATATCATCCAGCTTGCTGTAACCCATCTCTGCTAAGTGTTCACGAACTTCTTCAGCCAGGAAGGTGAAGAAATTCACCAGATATTCATGGCGCCCATGGAAACGTTTGCGCAACTCTTCATCCTGTGTCGCCACACCGACCGGGCAGGTATTCATATGGCATTTGCGCATCATCACACACCCCAGTACGATCAGTGCGGAGGTGGCAAAGCCAAACTCTTCGGCTCCCAACAGGGCCATCAGCACGATGTCGCGTCCGGTTTTCAATTGTCCGTCTGTTTGCAGGCGGACCTGTCCGCGCAGGCTGTTCATGACCAGTGTCTGTTGTGTTTCCGACAATCCCAGTTCAGGCGGCAGTCCGGCATAACGGATCGAGCTGACCGGCGAAGCACCTGTTCCGCCTTCGGCTCCGGAGATGACGATGCGGTCTGCTTTCGCTTTGGCTACACCTGCCGCGATGGTTCCGACGCCGCTTTCCGAAACCAGCTTGACGCTGATCTCCGCTTTCGGATTGACATTCTTGAGGTCGAAGATCAGTTGTGCCAGATCTTCGATCGAATAGATATCATGGTGGGGAGGAGGGGAGATCAGCGAGATGCCCGGAATGGAATGACGCGTCTTAGCAATGATGTCGTTCACCTTGTACCCCGGCAACTGCCCGCCTTCTCCCGGCTTGGCTCCCTGGGCCACCTTGATTTGTATTTCATCTGCATTTACCAGGTATTCCGTTGTTACGCCGAAACGTCCCGATGCCACCTGTTTGATGGAAGAGCGGAGAGATAAACCGTCTTCGCGCGGAGTGAACCGGGCAGGATCTTCGCCACCTTCTCCGGTATTGCTCCGGCCGTGTATCTTGTTCATGGCCATCGCCATCGTTTCATGCGCTTCCTTGCTGATCGAACCGAAGCTCATGGCACCGGTAACGAACCGTTTCATGATTTCTTCCGCCGGTTCCACCTGTTCGATCGGGATGGATTTTTGTTTCCTGAAAGTCAGGAAGTCACGGAGGAAGATGGGAGATTCCTTTTCGTCCACCATTCGCGAATATTCCTTGAATTTCTTGTAACTTCCCAAACGGGTTGCCAGTTGCAGGGTAGAGATGGTTTCCGGGTTCCAAGCATGTTTCTCACCGTCTTTCCGGAAACTGTAAATACCTTTGTGTTCCAACATGCCGTCTACCGGTTGGTCGAATGCCTGGTGGTGCATAGCGATCGAATCGCGTGCAATCTCGTCCAGGCGGATGCCACCGACGTTGCTGGTCGTACCGCCGAAATAAGTGCGTGCCAGTTCCGCATCCAGGCCGACTGCTTCGAACAATTTGGCTCCCCGGTAACTGCGGATAGTACTGATCCCCATTTTGCTCATGACTTTAAACAGTCCTTTACAGATGGATTTTACATAATTCTTACGGGCCGTTTCATAGTTTAATTGTATTTCATGTTTGTCTTCCAGTTCTTTCAGGATGGCAAAGACCATATAAGGATTGATGGCGCTCGCCCCGTATCCCAACAACAATGCGGCATGCATTACTTCACGCATCTCACCCGTTTCAACAACCAGGGCTGTTTGTACCCGTTTCTGTACGGAGATCAGATGGTGATGAACTGCGCTGACGGCGAGGAGGGAAGGGATCGGTGCCAGCATTTCATCGACATTTTTATCACTCAGGATGATGTAATTCACTCCATCGGTAACGGATTGTTCCGCTTTTTTGCATAGTTCGTCGAGGGCCGACTTCAGACCTTCACGTCCTTTGGCTGCTTCAAACAGCATCGGGAGTTTGACGGCGTTGAAACCTTTGTACCGGATATTGCACAGCAAGTCCAGTTGTGTGTTGGTCAGGATCGGATGATTCAACCGTACCATCTTGCAATGGCTTTCGCTAGGCACCAGAATATTGTTACCTACCGCGCCGATATATTCTTCCAGGCTCATCACCAGTTCTTCGCGGATCGGGTCGATCGGCGGATTAGTCACTTGTGCGAACTGCTGGCGGAAATAGTTGTATAATAACTGCGGACGGTCGGAGAGGACAGCCAACGGTGTGTCGTTACCCATGGAACCGACGGGTTCGGCGCCTCCGGTGCACATCGGGACGATGATCTTTTCTATGTCTTCACGGCTGTAACCGAAAGTACGCAGTAATTTGTCGTAGTTGTCTACCGTATGCGGAACTTTGCGTCCGGATTTCAGTTCGTCCAGTTCCACGCGGTTATTTGCCAGCCATGTCTTATACGGTTTGGCTTCAGCAAGTTGTTTTTTTAGTTCGCCGTCATAATAGATTTCCCCTTTTTCTGTATCGACCATTAATATTTTTCCCGGTTGCAGGCGTCCCTTTTCTTTGATCTCATTCGCTTCAAAATCCATAACGCCGACCTCGGAAGCTACCAGCATCATATCGTTTTTAGTGATCAGATAACGAGCCGGACGTAGACCGTTGCGGTCGAGCATTCCGCCGGCAAACCGTCCGTCGCTGAAGAGCAGGGCTGCCGGACCGTCCCAGGGCTCCATCAATATGGAATGATATTCATAGAACGCTTTCAGGTCTTCCGATATCGGATTCTTTTCATTCGAACTTTCGGGAACGAGCATCGCCATGGCATGCGGCAGGCTCAACCCTGATGCCACCAGAAACTCCAGCACATTATCCAGCGAAGCGCTATCGCTCATCCCCGGCTGAATGATCGGACGGATACTCTCAATGTTGCCGATGGTAGGAGAGGTGAGTACGCTTTCACGCGCTTCCATCCATCCCCGATTCCCGCGGATCGTATTGATCTCTCCGTTATGAGCCAGCAGGCGGAAAGGTTGTGCCAGGCTCCAGGTCGGAAATGTGTTCGTACTGAAGCGGGAGTGAACCAATGCCAACCCGCTTGTAAAGTAGTTATTTGTCAGGTCAGGGAAGTAATGACGGAGCTGCATGGATTCCAGCATTCCTTTATATACAATATTCCTGGTAGATAAAGACGCTACATAGAAGTCATTCTTTGCCGCCAGGTCAGAAGCTGCTACCTTGTTTTCTATGCGTTTACGTATCACGTACAACTTCAATTCCAGTTCCTGCTGATTATCGCAACCGGTGACAAAAATTTGTTTGATATCCGGTTCTGTTGCCAGTGCGTCTTTTCCCAGTATGTCACTGTTCACAGGAACTTTCCGCAGATGCATCAGGGTAAGACCTTCCTTTTCAATCTCCTCGATCATAATACTGAGGATGGCAGAGCGTTGTGCTTCGTCTTTGGGAAGAAAGACCAGACCTGTCCCGTATTTTCCCTTTTCAGGAACGGGAATCCCTTGCAACAAAATAAATTCGTGAGGGATCTGAAGTAAGATACCAGCACCGTCACCAGTCTTGTTGTCGGCACCTTCTGCACCCCGGTGACGCATATTTTCCAATACTTTAAGGGCTGACTCTACAATGTCGTGCGACTTTCCTCCGTGAATGTTAACTAACATTCCGACTCCACACGCGTCGTGTTCATTCGCAGGATCGTATAATCCTTGCTTTCTGTTCAAATAGATCTGTTCTTTCATTGTTTGTTGACCTTATGTTTGCTTAATACCTATTTTGATGTCAAATTGTTCGACAAATATAGTTTGTTTCTTGCATAATGATATGTATGCCTGTGTTAAATACTGACGTTTTTTTTGTTTATTAGAGCGGTTGGTTTCTATTTGACATGATAGTAGCTGTTTTAATGTTAATATGAAATCAATGGACGGTTGTTTGGTTGTAAAATGAAAGGAGCTGTTTCTTTTAATAGTTTGAAATAACTATCATTTTGATAATGTAAACCCTGTATTTTGTTTATCTTTGTTAGAAATAAAATGAAATCTTTGTATGATTGATATTATTTACAATGGGAGAGTTCCGGCTTGCGGTGTCTTTTGTGGAGGCTGCCCAAACTATACGCGGATAAAGAAACCTTGCAAGGGTGCCGAATATTCAGATAAATGTGAACGGTGCAAAACATTTCATTTGTGTTGTAAGGAAAAAGGTATTACCCATTGTTTCCAATGCCGGATTTTTCCATGCAGTAAATTTAAGTCATTTACCAAACGATGGCTCAAATATGGACAGAACTTTATTGAAAACCAACGTCTTCTTGCATTAGGTACTGATGTTTTTCTTGATAACTATAATCGTATGATCCATTTTGAAACGGAAAGACTGGTAATAAAGGAAATTACCATAGAAGAGGAACTGAAGGCTCTTTTAGCTATCTATACTCAGGAAGAAAATATGAAATACATCCAGTCCGGCAGGTATGACTGGACTTTGCAGGAATTAAAAGCTCGTTATAAGGCAACGAATGAAACTGGATACCGGGAAGGATATGGTGTGTTTGTTGTTAAGATGAGGGGAGAAAACAATATTATAGGTGAAGCCGGACTGTTCAACTCATTTTCAGATCCTGGGAAAATGGAGGTTGGTTACATTATCGATCAAGCGTATTGGAATAAAGGATATGGAACGGAAGTATGTCAGGGTTTGATCGACTATGCTTTTAGCCGATTGGGTTGTACGGAACTTATTGCCCGTATGTACGATCAGAATATGGCATCCGTCAGGGTTTGTGAGAAGCTGGGTTTTGAATATCTTCTTACGGGGGAGGCGGCAAATAAAAAAGTCTTCCGGGAATACCGGAAGACTTTTATTAAATGAGTTTTTCGTAAATAGTGAACAGTTTCCTTTATATCTGTAATACCAGAATAAACCGGCATCCCTTTTTATAATCCATATCAATTGAAAGGCTGCCGTTCAGTTTGTTGGCGATCAGGGCACAGATAGGCAAACCTAGTCCGTCTCCTTCTGCCAAATCTTTGACTTCGCTGAATGGTTTGAAGAGGTTTTCTTTTAATTCGTCGGGAATACCTGTTCCGTTATCTGTAACGATGATGTGGCAAAGGTGTGCTCCCTTTCTCTTGAATTCCAGCCATATTTTACCGGAAGTCGTATGTGAAGCTGCATTATTCAACAGATGTAATAAAATACGTTCCAGTTGTTCTGCGTTTGTTTTTACTTCCAGTTGAGGGGCATCGACAATTACTTCTACATCCGGATGGATTTTATCTTTTACCTTATCCATCGTTTTTTTGCAGAAACTACCCATATTGAACGATTGTACTTCGTAGGGTTCCATTAAAGAACTTTCAAGAGAAGATAATTCCTGGATGTTTACACTGAATTGCTTCAAGGCATTTACACGTGTCAGGATTGCTTCGGCCCGCAATTCTTCTGCCGATACATTGAGCTTATCGAGAGTCGGCTTCATTTGCTCCGATATGCTTTGGATAAATTTGGTTTGCTGTTCGCTGTGCTCGTTGGTTGTCTGGATGATGTTTTTCAGCTTTTTGTTGAGCACAATGAAGCGTAATAACAGGAATGCTATGAAAAGCAATCCGGCGATAAGAATGACAACCAGTGTGCAAAGACCTACTATCATGTATTGTTTGCCTGATAGTTTGTCGTCTTTTTCCTGTATGGTTTTCAGGCTGTCGTCATACTTTAACTGCAATGCTCCCAGTTCATCCTGTGCATTAAGCGCTTTAACGGAATCGGTCCAGACGATATATTTTTCGTAAGTACGTTCCATTAACGGGGCGTTATTGGCTGAGCGGGCTATTGTGATCAGGTGCTTGTAACATTCGCTTACCTTGTCGTACTCTTTTTTATCCTTATATTGGTTGATGAGTTTGCTGAAGCTGGCATCTCCCTGTTCGTTTTGTCCGAATGTATAATAATAACTTGCCTGGGTATATAAAAAGTCTTCGGCGAGTTTTTCGCTGCCTGCCTGGCTTACCAGATTATCCAACGTGTTGAGTTGAAGCTGTGCCTGTGCCGCGTTTTTGAGTTTTATGTACATCTGCAACCGTTCTTTTGTCAATTGGAAACGTTGGTCGTAGAAGGTCTTTTGCGCTTTCTGTTCTTCGGTTAAAAGAAACTGCGTCATTTGCCTGCAAAGCTCGAATGCTTCCTGATAATAGTTTTCGCGATAGTACAGGTACGTCGCTTTTGTTCCGCAATCGATGGCTTGTGTATAGTCTCCTTCGTTCGAGAAGGCTTTGTAAGCTTGCAGAAAAAGATAACGGGCTTTGGTAAAGTCCTTTTGTTCCAGGCTACTTTGAGCCTGTTTCATGTAATTATTTGCTTTGTTTTCCGCATGGAGAGACATGCAGAAGCAAATCGCGAGGGTGATGATAAAATACGTGCTTCTCATAAACATAATTTTTTATTAGAAGCAAATATATGTATTTATTCAAAATCAAAGCATGACTTATGCTGAAAAAGTTTCAGTATAATCATTGTTATTCGGTAGAATTATGTTTTTACCTCTATTTCATAGATGCGTGATTCGTCTTCCCAAGGATGGTAACCTTGACCTATATATTTGAATCCCAGCTTTTCATAGAATCCGATATGTTCCGTACTGAGGTATAATCTGCTAAAACCGGCTTTAATCGTATCTTCTTTGGCTTTCTCCAATAAAAGCGTACTGTAAAAATGTCCCCGGTGGTTTTCATCTATATATACGGCACAAACCCACGGATACAAATCCATCCGGCTGATAAAATCATTGGTGATCAGCCCGGCGCAACCAATTATTTCATTATCCTTTTCCAATAGATACCATTGAGGAAGTGGATTCGGAGAATCTATACTGTGATTAATAGAATCTTCATAGAGCACAGGGTATACGGAAGGCCATTTGCTTTGAAAATAGTTGATAGCGATATCTTTATAGGTCGGATTCTCTCGTATTGATATAATTTTCATGATGTTGAATTTAATTTGATGATTGAATATTTTTCCATTGGAGCATGTTATTCTCAAAACTGACGGATAATTTACCGAGATCTTTGAGCCAGGAAAGATAGGAACGGATAGTACTACCTACCAGTACGTATTGTTCAAAGTTCATAGATAATTTGTATTTGTCGAAAAGCATCTGAAGGATGTTTTCGCTATTTTGAGGGGTGGAGCAGATTTCGAGTAGGGTATCGGTAATCTCGTAGATCTTGTTTCGGTTGATGGCAACCAGCCCTTTGATGTCTGCCGTCATTTCCGCATGTGAAGGAACAAAACAGGCCGCCTCGATTTTTTCAACGAAATCAAGTGTTTCCAGATATTGGGCTACATTATAAATGAAAGAAACCTGATATTTGTTGAGGGTATTTTCACTACTGATACAGTCTGCCAGAAAAACAGTATCATCCGGAGTACGGAATCCCGCCATATCAAAAAAATGACCGGGCAGGGGAATGACTTCCAGCTCTTGGGGAAAATCCTTGTCCGAAAAAGGTAATGTCTGACTTTCTTTAGCCATCAGAAACTTGTTACGTAAGTCCTTACAAGGGTATCCTCCATATAAAAACGATGGCTCCAATATCGGATATTGTGTAAAAGCAGCCTCTATTCCATTTGCAAAGACAGGGCAGCCGACTTGTTGTTGCAAATAGGCATTCCCTCCGATATGGTCAGCATTGGAATGGGTATTGACAATTCCTTTTATCGTCCAGTTTTGTTGTGCGGCAATTTTAATGATTTTCTTGGCGGCTTCTTTGTCGTTGCCACTGTCGATCAGATAAATATCTGTCTCATTTTGCCGATAGATGCCGATTTTCGCCGGAGAATTTATGTAGTAGCTTTTTTCGCCAACTTGCTGAAGTTCGTACATGGCTGTAGTCTTTAGATTGATATTGAAAATAACAGTTCAAATATACTATTATTCTAATGAAAATTGAACTCTTCTGTTTAATTCCTGCTTTTTCATCCGGATGATAAGAACTGTATCTTTAATGGATGCCAGTAATGTGAATATAGCTATCGACCAGATTGTTTTGATATTTGCAGTCATAACATATAGAATCTTTTCGTATATTTGACAAAACCAATAAATCATCTGTATCATGGGCATACAAGTATTTCTCAATAACTATCGCGAAGCCTTCGGAGATAAAGTCGATCTTCCTGTTGTCTTTTGGTATTCGGAGCAACCGGTAACCCCGGTCGATAAAATCGGAGGATGTTTATTCAAATGCATGAAAGAGGTCAGAGCCGGACAAACGGTTAGTTTGAGTGTGGAAACTATCGGTTGTGGTGGCGGAAAATTCTATACGGGTTTTACGGAGATGCCTGAACGGATTCCCGGATTTGTGTCTTTAAAAGAAAAATATAAACAAACACCCGAAGGTGTTTCTGAGTTTTTGGAAGAGTTGCAGGTTCCGAGAGCAAAGATGGATTATCTGAATTTTGCCCGAATGGATAAAGTTGAGAACTTCGATAATTTGGAAGGAATTCTGTTTCTGGCAACCCCCGATATGCTTTCCGGCCTGGCTACTTGGGCGTTTTTCGATAATAATTCACAGGATGCTGTTACTTCTTTATTTGGTTCCGGTTGTTGCTTGGTTATCACACAGGCCGTTATTGAGAATGCGAGAGGAGGTAAGCGTACGTTCATCGGATTCTTCGATCCTTCCGTACGTCCTTATTTTGAGCCGGATATTCTAAGTTTTATGATACCGATGTCCCGGTTTAAAGAAATGTATGATACGATGCGGAGTAGCTGTCTGTTCGATACGCATGCCTGGGGGAAGGTAAAAGCCAGGATGGAATAAAGAAATTCTGATATTGTATAAATCTCTGTGCATTGTATTTAAAATGATTTGTTAATTTTGTTGGTGGTTAATTGAGACAGTTAAAACAACTAACAAATAATACAATGCCAGATTATAAACATATACTTTCCTGTTGGCACAAACTGGAACATTTTTCTCCGGCTCTTCTTCCAAAAGATAATAATATAAAAAGATTGGGGGAGGAGCTTCCGTGGATGCGTCCGTTGGTTGCTAAAGATCCGAGAAAGACGATTCAATACACCATTTATCTGGGCGTATTTTCTCTGACGTCTGTTTCCGATTTTGTAAAAGAATTCTTTAAGGATGAAAGCGTCAATCCGAATCCGGTTAATGCGAAGGTTTGTTATGCTTCTCTTAAACTGGATTGTCAGGGTATATACATACAAAATACATTTGGTCTTTCTACCATGCCTTGGGCATTGAAACAGTTGGAGGAGGATAAGATAGAAACTAATACCTGGTCTGATGATTTTAATCAGTTAAAATATAATCTGTTTGAGCAATTAACCGAAAATCAGAAAGAACTGGCAGAAGATTTCCTGAGTTATTTGTCAGATGTTCAGACGCTAGAGAATCTACAGGATATTCAATCCTTAGTTATACGGAAACTGAAGTGGAGTACCTCTCCTGAAACAGAAATATACATCCGGACGGAAGAAGTTTTCAAGAAAAATAATCCTTCGGATCCGGATGAATCGAATGCTGATATATTGAACAGTTTCTATATCGACGATTTGGAGCGGATAGTTGCTTCTTATGAAAAAGAAGGTTATAATACAGCATTTAAAAATTATTTAAGTGCCTGTTTGAATGAAGATTTCGCTCATTCAGATCTTTCCCTCCATCCTGAAATTCTGAAAGAAAGTCTGGTGCCGAAAAATTATCCGGATGGTTGTTGGCCGTCTCCTTACGGGGCAAGTTTGATGCAACAGTTTGCGGTGAATACGGTCAGTAAAGAGTTGTCCGGCGAGAAACAGGAGGGATTGTTTTCTGTTAACGGACCTCCGGGAACAGGTAAGACAACCTTATTAAGGGATATTATTGCTGCAATTCTGGTGAAGCGTGCTAAAAAGATGGTTAGCTTTACTGATCCGGCAAAGGCTTTCCGTAAAATAGGTGAGGTACAAGTCAGTGAGAAATATACTCCGTTTATTTATGCACCGGATCCTTCCATATGCGATGGAGGTATTGTTGTTACATCTTCGAATAATGGGGCGGTAGAAAATATCTCGAAAGAACTACCTTTAAAAGGGGAGGTGAAAGGTTATTCTGATCAGGTTGGATATTTCCGGCAAGTTAGTGAAGAATGTCTGGATGAACAATATTGGGGAATAATTGCTGCTGTATTAGGAAACAAAGAGAATCAACGAAAACTGATCGGTAGCATCTGGAATGGGAATTCGGAGAAGGAAACTTATACGTTAAAGCAACAGTTAGCCGATTATAAACCTACAGAAGAAGAGTGGCTTGATGTTGTATCGTCTTTTAAAAAGAAGCTTCATGAAGTCGGGGAAGAGAAATCCCGTCTGACCGGTTTTATGAAAGACGAGGAAAGCAGAGAAAATATTCGTATTCAGCGTGAAGAGGCAGAGAACCATTTGACCTTTGATAAGGAAGAATTGAATAAACGGGAAAATGCTTCTGCTCTGTTGTCTGCTGAAATAAAAGAGAGCACACAAAGAAGGGAAGAAATAAAGAGTGAAATGCAACTGTTGCAGTCTACTCGTCCCGGATTTTTTACATATTGGTTCAGTAAGGAAGTACGAACTCAATATAAAAAGGCTGTGTCTTCTGTTTTGTCGGAATACAATAAGCAGACAGAGATTATCGCAGAGCAGAAAGCCCGGTTACAGGAGCTTTGTTCAGAGATAGAGAAGCTGAGAAAGAGACAAGAAAAGAGTAAAAAGGATTATGATAACGTAAATGCATTATACACTCAGCTGGTGGATTCTACCCAAAAAGCTCGTCAGGAGTTAAAAGGCGCCTATGCTGATGCTTCATTTTGGCAACAAATCGAATCGAAGAAAACCCAAGAAACCTCTCCCTGGTATTCGCAGAAACTGAAGCAGTTGCAATCCGAATTGTTCATCGAAGCGATGAAGGTGAACGAACTGTTTATACTCCGGGCAAATGCAACATCGAGTCGGATAAAAACGACATTGGATGGTTTCTTCAATTACCTGAAAACGGGTGGTGACCTTACCGAGAAGGAGATACAGGCGATGTGGAATACGTTTTGGTTGGTTGTCCCTGTTGTCTCTTCCACCTTTGCATCTATCCAGCGTATGTTCAGTATGTTGGGTGCGGGCTCTATTCCGTGGTTATTTGTAGATGAGGCCGGACAGGCTGTTCCACAGGCGGCTGCCGGGGCAATCTGGCGTTCGAAACGGGCCGTTATTGTAGGTGATCCTTTCCAGATAGAGCCTGTCGTAACGATACCGGAACAGATCGTCAATAATTTTAGCCGTTATTTTGGACTGGATAAAACACAGATACATACTTCACTTTCCGTTCAATCTATGGCTGACCGGGCAAATCCGTATGGCTGGATAACCAATGATACCTGGACCGGTTCGCCTTTACGGGTTCACCGCCGTTGTATCGATCCGATGTTCTCCATCGCCAATGAGATTGCATATAATAATATGATGTACAATTCGACTCAGGGAAGTCCGTCTGATTTGATTATGAAGAATGGGTTTATACAGGTTGAGGGGCAGGTACGTGGTCGTCATTATGTACCGGAGCAAGGTACTGTCATCAAACTGATGATTATGGATGAGATCCGTCAATTACAGGATTTACCGGATTTGTTTGTCATCTCTCCATTTTCAGAAATACCATCTGTCCTGAAAAAAGAATTGCGTCAACCGATAAAGCAAGCACTTGCCCCCTTTAGACCGATCGGAGATGATGAGCTAAAGAAATGGCTGGATGCCCATATCGGAACGGTTCATACTTTTCAGGGAAAACAGGCAACAGGTGTCATTTTATGTCTGGGACTTGATGAAAAGACAAAAGGTGCTGCTGTCTGGGCTTCTTCCAAACCCAATTTGCTGAATGTGGCTTTAACACGTGCTAAATTACGGTTTGTAGTCGTAGGGGATGAGAAAGTTTGGTTGGGGCAACCTTATTTTTGTAAGTTGAAAGGGTTGAACTAAGTATATGTATGGGATCTTTGAAAAGATGTGTTTCCAAAATGGAAATACATTTGATTGAGACAATATAGTATCAACCTGTTATAGAATTAGGAATTGATTTTAGATGTGATTAAGCAGGAGTATTTGCTTAATTGTGACTGTCCATGATATTGAACAGTCACAATTATTAACTTTGCTTTTCCTTAATCCATTCGGTAAAAGTACCAAGTGTTAATATTTTGTTTTGCCATTGTTTATCAAATGATTTTAGATAGGGCTGTGGAACGACCAGTATCACGTTGCTTTTTTCCATCTCTGATAATTGGTTTTTGGAAATACCCTGTTGTAGTGTAAATAAATGTTTCACAGGAATGCGATCTGCTTCATTGATGATTTGACGCCATCTGTCTTTACAGGTTGTTTTTGCTCCGAGTAAAGTTAACTTATCAATAGGGAATAAGAAATCATGATATTCTTTACTACCAGGAAATATAAAATCAGGCTTTTTATTTTCTTCTGTGATGACTTGAGTTTCAAATATTAATCCTTTTTTTTGAAAAATGGTTTCTAGGTGATACTCCAGAGATTTGCCTGCACGGCTTTTCCGACGGTTCAAAACCATGTTGGAAAATTTTACTTGTTCATCAATAGACGTAAACGGATGTGCCAATTGCTCAGCGTAAAGCTTTTCTTCAAATGCTTTAAACAGGCTATATTCTGTTTCAATCCATTTTAATAACTGCTTATCGGCATCGTCTATTATTGTTTGATCTGATACCTGCCATGCTTTTATATAACATTTCATAGCAAACTCAGTCATTTCCTTTGTTTGAGGAAACTCAGTATATTGATTGATAAATTCCGTGAAAAGCTCTTTTAATTTTTCTTCCGGATTATATGCTGCATCTTTATCAATAAAATGATTGGTATCGTCAGAGGAGAGGTTGAATGACGCCATAAAATCTTCGATGTCATTGTCTGTATGAAGAACAAATGCATGAAAGTTGTCTGTATCCATCTGGCAAATAATAAGAATATCGCCAACATTATCATCCTGTAAATAAGGGAAACCTCTGCCAAAACATGTAATACGGCATTCATTGCGTGTTCCACGTCCGTAATATTTTATTTTACTTGAAGTCTCAAAATCATTCTGCCATTTAATCAGAATATTACGTTCTACGTTTACCCCTTTTTCACAGTTTTTATTAATCCATAAAGAGGCGACCTCTTTAGGTATATAGTATCCACTTTGATGTGCTCCTGTTTTTCCGGCATCATTGGATGATATATATTTACAATATGCATTCTTTGATTCTTTTACTGTGTTAACAGCAATATCAACCAGTTCACTCATGTTTATTTTCTAATAATGATTTAACGACTTTTTCAGAAACAGCAGCAATCAAGGGAACAACAACAGAATTTCCACATTGACGGTAGGCTTGAACATCTGAAACTGCATTGATTTTGTATTTATCTTCATATCCCATTAATCTGGCACATTCACGAGGTGTAAGTCTCCTAGGATTTAAGTTATCCCCTTGTGGTATAAGAATCTCTGATCCATCTTTATAATATCGGGCACTTAGTGTCCGTGAGATGCCATTAAGATCAGTCATGCCAAAACCGAAACCATTACCTTTTGCTTTGTGTTTTTCTGCATAACTTCGCAGATATCCCCATAATTTATCTGACAGTGTATATTTATTATCCGGATTTGGTTCCAGAATTTCACTTATCGTTTTTTGGGGTTCAGGTAATTCAGGAAAAGAAAAATTTTCATTCCCATTGAAATATCGTTTGTCAAAACCTATAATCATAATACGTTCTCTGTGCTGAGGAACAAATGCTTTTCCATCCATTACCTGATAATAAACATCATAATCCAAAGCTTTGAGAGTTTCAGAGATTACTTTGAATGTGTTTCCTTTGTCATGTGAAACCAGATTTTTAACATTTTCCAGAAAAAAAGCTTTAGGTCTTTTACGGTCGATAATATCAGCCACATCAAAAAATAACGTACCTTGTGCTTTGTCTAAAAAGCCATGTGCACGTCCCAGACTGTTTTTTTTGGATATTCCGGCTATGGAAAATGGTTGACATGGGAAACCTGCACATAATATATCAAAATTGTCAGGTATATATTTTTTTGTTTCTTCTTTTGTTATATCTCCAAAAGGCATTTCTCCAAAATTTGCCATATATGTTTTTTGGGCAAACTCATTCCATTCAGAAGAGAATACACATTTTCCTCCCTGTTTTTGCATTGCGATGCGAAAACCTCCCATTCCTGCAAATAAGTCAATAAATGTAAATGTATGTTTTTTAGGCGATGGATAAGGGATTTCAAAGATATCATTGAAAAGGCCATATTGTAAAGGATCTTCGGCTACAAAGCTTTTCAAATCAATATCAGGATATTTATAAGCAATAAGCTCTTTAATTCCGGAGATTGCATCTTTTTTATATGTGTTATCATTTTCTGTACCTTTATTGTGCAAATAATGGGTAATCAGAGCCAATTGGGTATTTAGTGATTCTGATCCGTATATACGGATTTTCATCTTCTTGCCAGCAATGTCACTAATATATATTTTCTCTGGAAATAGTTCAAGATTTGTTTTTTTCTTCATGTTATTATTCTCTTTCAGATACAAAGGTAGTAATAATCATTCATTATTTATTCAATGATTGACTCTGTAATTTTAGCGAGTGTACTTTCTCTCTGTTTGGGTTTAAGTTCACATTCCCAAATAATCAAAACTTTCCATCCGGCTTCCTGTAATTGTTTTTGTTGTTCAGTATCTCTTGTTTTGTTTTTGTTTATTTTATCCATCCACCACTCTGTTCGTGTTTTGGGGATGACAAAATAAGGGCATCCTTCATGCTTATGCCAAAAACAACCATTTATAAAGATAACGATTTTGTAACGAGGTAATACTATATCAGGTTTACCAGGAAGATTTTTGACGTTAATGCGATAACGAAATCCTCTGTGAAAAAGGTATTTACGAACAATTATTTCCGGTTTAGTGTTGTGATTCTTTATCCGGGACATATTATAGCTCCGTGTCTCTTTTGAATGTACATCTGCCATTTGCTATTGTTATTTTTGATACAAACCTATAAAAAAGAATGGATTTAAACTAAAGCAAACCAGCAAATTTCTGATTTTAGTCTTACAATCAGTGTTTTTTTCTGAGTAATCGAATTACTTATTTTTGTGCATGTTGATAATTTCTTTTATTAGTGCCTCTCTATTCAATAAAAATCATACTTTTGTCGTCATAACAAACAATCAACCTCATGAAAGCGTCATCAAACAACCTCCTGAGCATAATCAAAGGTCCACGCCAATTTGTGATTCCTATTTATCAACGTACCTATAGTTGGAATATACCCCAATGTAATCAATTGTTGAATGATATATTACGTATTAGCCGTGACTCTTCTGTACAAGGACATTTTATTGGTTCTATTGTTTATTTTCAGGAAAGCATTCATACGGTATCCGATGTTCCTAAACTATTGGTTATTGACGGGCAACAGAGATTGACTACAATTTCTTTGTTAATTATGGCTATAGCTGATTTTATTAAGGAGAATAATATTGAAATAGATACAAACTTTACCAAATTGCAGAATTACTATCTGATTAATCCGGAGGAAGATAATGAATTAAGATATAAGTTGCTGTTAACTCGTAGAGATAAAGAAACTTATATTAACCTTTTGAAGGGGATACCCCAGATAGATGGATTGTCTCTCCGTATAATGGAAAACTATAATTTTTTCAAAAGCAAAATAAACAGTGAGAATGTGGTGGCCATTTATAGTGGAGTGCAACGATTGTTTGTTGTGGATGTGGCGCTTGAAAAGGAAAAAGACAACCCACAACTCATATTTGAAAGTATGAACAGTACCGGTGTGGATTTGTCTCAGGCGGATTTGATTCGTAATTATGTGCTGATGGGGCAGGAAGTAGGTTTGCAGACAAAACTTTACGAACAATATTGGTATCCGATGGAACAAAGCTATGGAAATGAGTATGCAACATTATTCAATAGCTTTATGAGGGATTATCTCTCTGTGAAAACGGGAACGATACCTCGGATTGACCGGGTATATGATGCATTTAAGTCGTACGCATTTGGAGGGAAAGCACCGGGATCTATCACTGAAATTGTAAAAGATATTGCTTTATATTCGGGATATTATGTTAATATGGTATTACATAAAGAGTTGGATAAGCAGCTCTGTACTGCCTTCAAGCGTATAAGTCAATTGAGGGTTGATAAGTTATCCTTTTCTGTTGCCGCTCTATCATGACTATGTAAATGGTATTCTGAGTAAAGATGATTTTTACGAAGCTGTGTGTATTGTTGAAAATTATGTTTTTAGGAGAGCTATCTGTGGCATACCGACAAATAGTTTGAATAAAACATTCGCAACTCTTTATCGTTCATTTGATAAAACAAATTACATGAATGGTTTAAAAGCTGCATTTTTACTTTTGGATAGTTATAAACGTTTTCCCAACGATACAGAGTTTACAACCTTTATCCAAACAAAAGATGTATATAATTTCCGTAGTAGAAATTATCTTTTAAGCAGGTTGGAGAATTTTCAGCGGAAAGAAGTAGTGAATACTGCCGATTATACACATTGAACATATTATGCCGCAGAACCCTAATTTATCGCAAGAGTGGCAAGATATGTTAGGTGAAAATTGGGGAGATATCCAGAATAAATATTTGCATACCCTGGGTAATCTTACGTTGACAGGATATAATTCAGAACTCAGTGATCGTTCCTTTTCTGAGAAAAAGATTATTGAAGGTGGTTTTGATGATTCTCCCATTCGATTGAATAGTTTTTTGAGACATGTTGAAGAATGGAATGAGGAAAATATTCAAATTCGTGCTCATGAATTAGCAGACAAGGCAAAAGAAGTTTGGAAGTATCCTTATTTGCCAGCAAATATTCTTGAAGCCTATAAATCATCAGATATAGAGAACCCTGAATACACATTAGAGCATTATGAACATTTGAAAGATGATATGTTGACATTGTATTATGCTTTACGTAAAAGGATTATGAATATAGATCCTTCCGTAAAAGAGGAAATGAAGAAATTGTATATTGCTTTTAAGGCTTATACAAATTTTGTTGATATTGTCCCTCAAAAATCGAGGTTGCGATTGTCTTTAAATATTGCCTTTCCGGATATCCTTGATCCTAAAGGACTATGTAAAGATGTCTCAGGAGTAGGGCGTTGGGGAAATGGAGATGTAGAAGTAGGTTTACATAACTTGAATGAAATAGATGATGTTATAGACTTAATTCAACAAGCTTTTGATAAGCAAATGGAAGATAGTTAGTAGTATTCTGATATTACATTTTGACATTTTGTTAACCTAACCATCGTATTTTTCCTCTGTACGTAAGCAGAGGGAAGGTAAAACGTATTTATCCCCTTAATCCGAAGTTCAGCAATGACGGATTGAGGGGATTTTCTTTTTGGTGCTGACATTTGGATAGCAGCAAATACAATCGTTGCAATGTCTTTAGAGCAGATGATAGAGATAAGACAAAACCAGTTACAATCTGTCACCTGAAAACAAACTGTCTGGAAATACCTTCCAGCTTTGTAAAAGGTCTATTACCCCCGTTTTATGAGATAATCACGAAGTAAATTTCCTGATATTCTGTAATGTTAAAAAAATCATTGCAATGACTGGTCCGGTTCATTGTGATGAGTATATGAAGTCATTGTGATGACTTGGTCGGGGCATTACAATGATCGGGAAGAATCATTGTGATGAATTTGGATAAGGGGTGGAATGAAGGTCGAAAATGAGGGTGTAGATGGGGATTTTCTTTCTAGGATAGGCTGTTTTAGAGAAAGTGCCGTTAGTGAAAACCGTGAAAACCGAACAATCTGCAAGCCGGGAATGTTTATCTTTATCTTTTTGATTAATAACGATAAAGAAGGAATAAGTTATGAGAAATAAAGATTTTTGCATACTGATGCTCGAGCAGGAAAACCAGAAGCGCAGTAACGGGGATGAAAGTACGGCCGACCTGTATCGTGCTACCCGTAATCATTTTGGCGCATTCGTTCGTGAGAGAGGAAAGAGCGGGCTGCTGGGAGATGTGACACAGGATGTGGTGCAGGAGTTTATTCGGTATCTGAAAGGAAAGAAACTGCGTGTAAATTCGGTGAACAGCTATATCAGTAACCTGCGGGCGATGTACAACCGTGCCTGCCGGGGTTGGAAAGGGCGGCCTGAGGAACGGCCGTTCGAGGGGATGCAGTTACAACGGGAGGAGACTGTTAAACGGGCGGTTCCGGTGGAAGTGATTAAGCAGATGGCCGCACTCGATCTGGAAGAGGAACCGGAGAAAAAGCTGGCGGTGGATATGGCCCTGTTTTCTTTTTTTGCCTGCGGTATGCCTTTTGCGGATATCGTTCGTCTAGGAGGGGAGAACCTGGTTGAAGAAGGAAAAGTATTGTCGTATCGCCGTCAGAAAACCGGGGCACTGATCGAGATGGAAGTATCGGAGTCAATGCAGCTGCTGATCGATCGTTACAGGCGGGAAGGTTCCAAATATCTTTTCCCTGTGCTGGAGGAGGGAGCCACACATGAACAGTATAAACATTGTCTGGCACAGGAAAACCGGTATCTGGCAGAGGTGCAGGTTTTATTGGGTTTATCTGCAAAGTTGACGACCTATGTTTTCCGCCATAGCTGGGCATCTGCGGCTTATCATCTTGGGATACCGATCGCTATCATCAGCCAGGCCTTGGGGCATTCTTCTGAGAAAATGACACGCATTTACTTGTCTGCTTTTGATGCCGATAAGGTAGGAGAAGCCAATAAAAAGGTTTCTGAAGGAATAAAGGAACTGATGGCGGCTTAATCTCCCTTATTTATATAATAAGGTCATATCCTTCTTTTTTCTCTCATATCCAATCCTTTACGACTAATGGATTTAGCAAAAGAATTTGAATACCCTGCAAACATAGGAAGAATCTAACGGAAAAACAAAGCTTTTGGTCAAAATCCTAAAAAAAACATATGTGATTTGTATTAATTAACAAATATTCCTGCTTGTGACCTTTAAATCATCAAATTCAAAGAATAAGACATAAGGCGGGTGGAGACCGTTGTCTTATAGATATCCGTTTGAAAAAAACTGTTATCGTTTTTACAAGTTTTTACTCCACGAAATACTCCATTAAGACATCAATCCAAAATTATCCGGGGAAAAATCCATGAAATCCCCTTCGATCCTGAGGTGTTCTTTGCCCTTTCCCCTTATTATATAAATAAGGTGTTTTTTGGAGGCTGATCAGATAATCAAAAGCTAGTATTGATATAATAATGTATAGGATAAAAATACCATATTGTCACTTCCCGTTGAAAGGAATCATTCTGTTACTGGTTTTCAGCTTGCTGCAAACGGGTGTAACGGGGCAGACGACGACCTATCATAAGGCGGAGTCCTTTTTATTCTCTTTCAAAGAGAACAGCGACCTGTTCCTGGCTGATTACGGCGATA
>OATI01000717.1_pt1 | contig 22981 bp, 19 predicted proteins | sample 1494981 | NCBI WGS metagenome assembly OATI01 (sample SAMEA2579952, study PRJEB22360) | human gut metagenome
CCTGCTCCTGGGAGTCGACCACCAGAGCCGGTCCACGGAACTTCCAGATCTCCGGCGGAACACCGGCGGTCTTGACCACGCAGCCGTCGGGGGCCAGGTTGCCGCGCAGCACGGCGAGGCCGCCTTCGTGAATCTCCGGGTGGTTGATGTCGTGGATGGCGCCGTTGGCGCGGTCACGGTCGAGCGAATCGAACAGGGTGGTGTGGGTCCACGGCTCCGGGGAGATGATGTGGCCAGGAGCGGCCTTGTACATCTGCTGGGCTTCCTCGGTGCAGGTCGGGCGCATGATGTCCCAATCGGCCAGCTTGGCTTCCAGCGTCGGATAGTCGATGGAGTGCACGTTGGTGTGCAGCTTGCCGGCGCGGTCGAGCTCGCCGAGGATGCCGGTGATGCCGCCGGCGCGGTGCACGTCGGAAATCTCCCATTCACCGGACGGCGACGCCTTGCAGATGCACGGCACGGTGTGGGAGATACGCTCGATGTCATCCAGTGTGAAGTCCACGTCGGCGGACTGCGCCATGGCGAGGATATGCAGCACGGTGTTGGTGGAACCGCCCATGGCCACATCCATGGTCATGGCGTTCTCGAAGGCTTCCTTGGTGGCGATGGAGCGCGGCAGCACGGAATCGTCGGAATCGTCGTAGTACTGGTGGGCGATCTTGACGACCTGCTGGGCGGCGCGCTTGAACAGGTCCTTGCGGTAGGAGTGGGAGGCGAGGATGGTGCCGTTGCCGGGCAGGGCCAGGCCGATGGCCTCGGTCAGGCAGTTCATCGAGTTGGCGGTGAACATGCCGGCGCAGGAGCCGCAGGTCGGGCAGACGGTCTTCTCGTAGTTGAGCAGTTCCTCGTCGGACACGGAGTCGTCGGCGGTGGCGTACATCACGTCGATGAGGTCGGTGCTCTTGACGGTGCCGTCGGCGAGCACCGTGGTGCCGGCCTCCATCGGGCCGCCAGAGACGAACACGGTCGGGATGTTGAGGCGCAGGGCGGCCATCAGCATGCCCGGCACGACCTTGTCGCAGTTCGGGATGCAGATCAGGGCGTCGGCACAGTGCGCGTTGCACTGGTATTCGACGGTGTCAGCGATGATGTCGCGGGAAGGCAGGGAGTAAAGCATGCCGGTGTGGCCCATGGCGATGCCGTCGTCCACAGCCATCGTGTTGAACTCGCGCGGAATACCGCCGGCTTCCCGGATGGCCTCGGAAACGATGCGTCCGACCTTGTTCAGATGAACGTGGCCAGGCAGGAACTCATCGAAGGAGTTGGCGATGGCGATGATGGGCTTCTTGCCCATGTCGTCTCCGCTGACGCCTGCAGCACGGTAAAGGGCTCGAGCGCCTGCAAAGACGCGCCCTGACATAATTTTTGCAGATCGCATTTCAGTCATGGTTCTATTCAAGCCCTTGTGAGGGACACGCCACTTGTCAAGAGTCGAATAATGGAATTTGCAAAAGCGTAACGTTTCTCACACATATTTTTGGAATACATTCCTCCACTGGAAGTCTGGCGGAGGTCCGGCAGAAGTCCCCCCAAACGGCTACACTTGCTTCGGTTGAGATAGATTTTCCAATGTCTGGAGATAAGAACAATGGCTTTTGGTACTGACCCGACACCTGACGGTCTTGCGAACCCGCCGATCGACGACCTGATGAAGCACGCCGATTCCAAGTACGCGCTGGCCATTTTCGCCGCCAAGCGCGCACGCCAGATCAACTCCTACTTCACGCAGCTCAACGAGGGCCTGCTGCAGAACATCGGCCCGCTGGTCGAATACCAGAACAATGAGAAGCCCCTGTCCATCGCCTTCCGCGAAATCGACGAGGGCCTGCTTGAGGAGACCTTGGGCGAGGACGACGCCAACGAGGGCAACTGATCGATTCCGACAATTCGTTTGGATTGTTTGGACAGTTCGTCGCCGAATGATGGTGTGAGAGTTCTCTCACAACTGATTTTGAGCGACACGCTTGCCTGAGTTATCGCAATCGGCTATAACTCAACATCGGGAGCGAATAAGACGCAAGGCTCGCGCCACCGCGCTGGTTGGCACGAGCCTTTATTTATGCCCGCTTCCACAGTGACAAGTAAAAATTGACACCGTATCATTGTGCCTCGCATCCCGCGGGGCGATAAGTCCTGAAGAAAGGGATGATATGACAGAAGAACATCGGCTTATTTCCGCCGAATCCGTGACCGAAGGCCACCCTGACAAGGTCTGCGATCAAATCTCCGACGCCATTCTTGATGATTTGCTGGCCCAGGATTCGTCCAGCCATGTGGCCGTGGAGACCTCCGCCGCCACTGGCGTGTTCCTGGTCTTCGGCGAAGTCACGTCCAAGGGGTACTGCGACGTGCAGTCCAAGGTCCGCGAAACCCTGCGCAACATCGGCTACACCTCCTCCGAAGTCGGCCTTGACGCCGATTCCTGCGGCGTGGTCGTGGCCATCACCGAGCAGAGCGCCGAAATCAACCAGGGCGTTGCCCGTCTGACTGGCGATCAGGAGACCGCCGCCAGCCGCGAAGAGCGTTACGAAGCACAGGGTGCCGGCGATCAGGGCGTGATGTTTGGCTACGCCACCGACGAGACCCCGACGCTGATGCCGCTTCCGATCTACTTGGCACATCGCCTCGCCTTCCGTCTGACCGAGGTTCGTAAGTCCGGCGAAGTGCCGCACCTGCGCCCGGACGGCAAGACCCAGGTAACCATTGAGTATGACGATAACGATAAGCCCGTTCGGCTGGACACTGTGCTGATCTCCACCCAGCATGATCCTGAGGTTACGCAGGATTGGCTTGCTGTTGAGCTGAAGAAGCACGTGATTGACCCGGTGCTTGATGAGGTGCTGGGTTCCAAGGTGCCGCATGACAACTACCGCCAGCTGGTCAACCCGACCGGTTCGTTCATCCTAGGCGGCCCGGCGGCCGACGCCGGTCTGACCGGCCGCAAGATCATCGTCGACACCTACGGTGGCGCCGCCCACCACGGCGGTGGCGCGTTCTCCGGCAAGGACCCGTCCAAGGTCGATCGTTCCGCCGCGTACGCCACCCGTTGGGTTGCGAAGAACATCGTAGCTGCCGGCTTGGCTCACAAAGTCGAGATCCAGATCGCCTACGCTATTGGCGTTGCCGAACCGGTGTCCGTCAACGTGGAGACCTTCGGCACCGAGCAGGGTGTGACGCGAGGCCAGATTGCCGCCGCCGTGCGCAAGGTCTTCGATCTGCGCCCCGCTGCGATTATCGACGAGCTGGATCTGAAACGTCCGATTTATCTGAAGACCGCCGCGTATGGTCACTTCGGCCGCACGGACGTTGAGTTCCCGTGGGAGAAGACCGACAAGGTCGAGGAGCTCAAGGCCGCGATTGCTGGGGAGTGAGCTGAATTAAGTTCCAATTGAATTCAACGGGTGCCTCCCACTTGTTACGGTGGAAGGCACCCGTTTTTCAAGCACTGCTAACATGCCTCTCTATTCAGAGGCATGTTAGTAGTAAACCCAGTAATATATTCCAGTGCGCAGTAGCATGAAAACATATCTCGCCTAAATGCCAAAGGAGCCTAGCATGGAACGCGTCAGACTTGTCGACTGGCTAAAGAGCGAGCGAGACCAGCATGTTGGCGGAGGCCTGTACTACAACTCACAGATTCTATTTGCCTACAATTCCAACCACATGGAAGGCTCCACTCTTTCACCAGAACAAACCGCGCAGCTGTTCAACACGGGTGCCTTGCTCCCCGACAACATCAACGATGAAATCAGAGCAGACGATGTCGCCGAAACAACGAACCACTTCAATGCGTTCAATTGGGTCTTAGATCATGTAGACGACCCAGTAAACAAAAGCCTTGTATGCAGCCTTCATGGAATTCTCAAACGCGGCACCAGCCAAGAATTCGACGCCAACCGCAACGTCGGCGGATACAAAATAGTGCCCAACGTCATCAGCCAACTTGAGGGAATTCATACGGTACTCCCCGCAGATGTGCCTCTTGCCATGAAACGGGTATTCAGCTTGTACTCACAATTGGAAGATGATCCTTTTGCAATCGCAAAAGCACATTGGATGTTCGAATCCACGCACCCATTCTCCGACGGTAACGGTCGAGTTGGGCGACTCGTCATGTTTAAAGAACTCTTGCGCTTAGATTCCGTTCCAGCTCTGGTATTGGACGAACACCACAATCTTTATACTCGCGCACTAAAGAATTTCCCAAACGAACCCGGATATCTGGTGGACCTGCTTCTTAATGAACGCGATTACTATCAACGAATGATCGAAACATACGCACCGAACCGTATCCGATACTCATACGTTGACCAGTGGAACCAAGCTGGTATCGTTACCCCCATCACAAATCCTTATATCAAGGATAGATGGGACGATACCGACATCAACCAACGTATTAATCCGGCATAGGAACCCACGCTCCCCAGATGGGGAGCGACGCTGGATTTGAGGGCTGCGCGGGGTATGGGGGCTTGATTTCAATCCACGCTCCCCGGATGGGGAGCGACCAGCCCTCGCTGCCGGTCTGAGCCTTGCCGTACAGATTTCAATCCACGCTCCCCGAATGGGGAGCGACTGTCCCGCTCCTTAGTACCAGTTGTGGGCGAGCCAATTTCAATCCACGCTCCCCGGATGGGGATCGACGTCGAAACATGTGTTTTCGCGCAACCTGAGATTTACATTTCAATCCACGCTCCCCGGATGGGGATCGACGTCCGATGCCTGCTGACAAGGACAGGAAAGCACTATTTCAATCCACGCTCCCCGGATGGGGAGCGACTAGTAGATTTTCGCACCGTTGGCCTGCGACTCGAAATTTCAATCCACGCCCCCCCCCGGATGGGGAGCGACAACGGGATGGGAGCCGTGTTCAACTGGCTGTACCTATTTCAATCCACGCTCCCCGGAGGGGGAGCGACGACCTCGCGGACCTCATCCTCGACACCATCAGCAGGATTTCAATCCACGCTCCCCGGATGGGGAGCGACAAAACCCATACAAGGAGACCGTCAAAATCGAAAGGATTTCAATCCACGCTCCCCGGATGGGGAGCGACATGGTGACGTCGCGAACGTGACGGTCACGGACGTATTTCAATCCACGCTCCCCGGATGGGGAGCGACCGGGCGCATCGGCACCTGGGTGTGGACGATCATATTTCAATCCACGCTCCCCGGATGGGGAGCGACCCAATCAATTGTTAACCAATCCATCTAGTCAAGGAATTTCAATCCACGCTCCCCGGATGGGGAGCGACGGTGGCGGGAAACATCATCGGTCGTGGACAAATATTTCAATCCACGCTCCCCGGATGGGGAGCGACGGCATTCCCTTGGATGCCAATCGCATTTCTTCACGATTTCAATCCACGCTCCCCGGATGGGGAGCGACCCATGATTTACTTCTCCTTTTCTTCGGTGGCTTTATTTCAATCCACGCTCCCCGGATGGGGAGCGACTTCGCCGCTGGCCAGGCTGATCCTGCGATTGACCCTATTTCAATCCACGCTCCCCGGATGGGGAGCGACTCGCCGTCCGCTCTCCCAAAGTCCGGGTTTTCGCATTTCAATCCACGCTCCCCGGATGGGGAGCGACTGACGAATGGCGGAATCCACTGCCTACGCCTCAAAATTTCAATCCACGCTCCCCGGATGGGGAGCGACAAAGGGTCGCCTCCGGACTGACCCTCCCAGTCAATTTCAATCCACGCTCCCCGTATGGGGAGCGACGACAACAAGGTGGACGCGGTCACGCAAGTCGTGATTTCAATCCACGCTCCCCGGATGGGGAGCGACGTGGTGTTGCCCGACACGTTCACCGTGGTGCTGGACATTTCAATCCACGCTCCCCGGATGGGGAGCGACCCACTTCCGCGGAACCCCTGTGGCTCGATAACCAATTTCAATCCACGCTCCCCGGATGGGGAGCGACCAGACCGGCCGGCGCAATGATGACCCAAGCATGATTTCAATCCACGCTCCCCGGATGGGGAGCGACCATAATCAAACCGGATGGGGAGCGACCATAATCAAAATCGCAATCACCGTACACATATTCAAATTTCAATCCACGCTCCCCGGATGGGGAGCGACATAGGCCACCAGATAATTCCAATCCGACGCCTCGTTATTTCAATCCACGCTCCCCGGATGGGGAGCGACGCGACATGGCGAAGATTGACGCCCGGCTTAAGCGATTTCAATCCACGCTCCCCGGATGGGGAGCGACGGTCATCTCATTGATAACGGGGATGTCAATGAGATTTCAATCCACGCTCCCCGGATGGGGAGCGACTTTCCAAGTCGGTGGTTCCTCCAAACGTTTCACGTATTTCAATCCACGCTCCCCGGATGGGGAGCGACCGGTTACGTTTTGAAACACCGCAAATCAAAGCGATTTCAATCCACGCTCCCCGGATGGGGAGCGACGCCGTGTCATGGCCCAGCTCTTGGCGTGGTACCAGATTTCAATCCACGCTCCCCGGATGGGGAGCGACGCATGCTCCACGACGCCGCCAACCTCAACTACTGATTTCAATCCACGCTCCCCGGATGGGGAGCGACTGAACAGCGCGGGTTCGTTCGACGTGCTCGACAGATTTCAATCCACGCTCCCCGGATGGGGAGCGACTCGGGGATAATCTCAAACTGGCCGATGATGCGTGGATTTCAATCCACGCTCCCCGGATGGGGAGCGACGCGGCACGGGAACGTCGAGCATCATCGACAGGTAATTTCAATCCACGCTCCCCGGATGGGGAGCGACAGGCGTGTTATTTGAGCATATTCAGGCGCATAACCATTTCAATCCACGCTCCCCGGATGGGGAGCGACATGCCGCAGCTTGCCCTCACGCACACGGTCGTGATTTCAATCCACGCTCCCCGGATGGGGAGCGACTGAGCGATTTCGCCGCGAAAGCCACCGGAGGATTATTTCAATCCACGCTCCCCGGATGGGGAGCGACGTGCCCGCTATGACGGGCTTCACGCCCTGGATGGTCATTTCAATCCACGCTCCCCGGATGGGGAGCGACTTCATGTCCGCGCCCGCCTTGCGCATGGTGGACACATTTCAATCCACGCTCCCCGGATGGGGAGCGACCGACCGCACCGTGTACGACCTCTCAACGATACAATTTCAATCCACGCTCCCCGGATGGGGAGCGACCGCCCAGGGACTTGAAACAGGTTTCCAAGGCAAGGTATTTCAATCCACGCTCCCCGGATGGGGAGCGACCGGTGACGGTGCCGCCATGGCCTATCGTGCCGATATTTCAATCCACGCTCCCCGGATGGGGAGCGACTCGCCGAGGTCACTCCTGAGCAGCCCATCATCGTTATTTCAATCCACGCTCCCCGGATGGGGAGCGACACGCGCCCGACCCGCTGCAGGCGCAGGTGGACATTTCAATCCACGCTCCCCGGATGGGGAGCGACATGGCGAGGCCGTTGTGGTCGGTGGCGGGCATTAATTTCAATCCACGCTCCCCGGATGGGGAGCGACATGGCGAGGCCGTCGAGGTTGAGGGCGGGCATTAATTTCAATCCACGCTCCCCGGATGGGGAGCGACGTCACGCAGGCCGTGGCCAAAACCAAACGCGCGAAATTTCAATCCACGCTCCCCGGATGGGGAGCGACCGCGAAAATGGACATCTTCGCCCACGATATGGGCAAAATCATCCATTTTCAACACTGATTGTATCGCAGATCGTCGTTGACGTTTTGGGCACCGTCCGTAAAAGTCAAAAACACCAGCGCACTAGCCACTATGAAGTCATCAAGCAACCAGAGAGACAAAAATAACCCTCATCTCCACGTCATTCTACAGTGCGAAAGGACGAGTAATTCATGAGAACTTTAAGGTCGCACCGGCCACATGGCACGATATCGGCGACATCACCGTCCTCCCCTCGACGCAGCCAGTTCAGGCATTGCCATCCCATCAACAGGCAAATGTCACCGCCCACCACGATGCTCGACCCTTTGCGCATACCTCAATTGCAACGGAACAAACTACACGTAATAGTGCCATCTCCTTTTTCGACTGCCTCAACAGTTCGTAAGGCTGGCAGCCCAAGCTACTTAAACCATTCAGACTCTATGACCTCATTGGCCAAGCCATACTCGGCTTTGGCTTCGTCCTCATTCTTGGGATCGGACCAATCAAGACCGAATACGCCAGTATGCAATTCCCAATGCGTACACACCCGCATGACACGAATGAAACCGTTCGGACACGGCGGATAATACAACACGAGAACATCATCGAATGCGTGAAATTCCATGTAGCCAGAAAAAACGAGCATCCGGATTGGTCAACTCATGTGGCCCGTACGCTTCGGAAAACACACCCGTTCATGCGCAATCCCTCACGAACGATACGCAGAACCTCAGCCGCGCAATCACGACGGTAACGCTTCAAACGTTTAACGTCCGCCTTTGCTGAATCTGAGTAGGTGACCTCAATCATCGCCCAACACCTCATGCTCGAAAGCATCAAAATCGGCGTCAGTGCGCAGAACAGTATCAGCGGGGAGAGCGTGCAGCGTCTTGCCCGTGGTCTCAACGTCAACAGGCATGCCGGCAGCCGCATACCCGGCAAGATAGACATTAATCATGCTGATCAGATTGTCGCCCTTGCTCCTTGCCTCAGCCTCGGCCGAGGAGTAAGTCGGCAAACTCTCAACCATTGTCATAGCACACCACCTTTCATCACTAGTAGTTTTCAGCGTCTCCCGTTCTCCTTGGGACACGCTATGAGTGTCTGGCCCCGAAAAACCACGCTACCCGGATGAGGAGCGACTGTTGGCCGCTTGGGGGGGCTCCCACATGCCCGAGATTTCAATCCACGCTCCCCGAATGGGAAGCGGCCTGTGAAAATGGACAGCCTCAGCCATAATGCAGGCACAATCGTCCATTCACGACATCGATCGTACCGTAAACCACTGTTGACGCTTCAGATACCGTCCCGGAGGCTCCAGACACCTCACAATATCCACTATGAAGTTATCAAACAACCAGAAGAACAAAGACGACCTTCATCCTCTTGCCATTTCGCAGTGCGAAAGGACGAATACTCCATAGAAGCTTTACGACGACACCAATCACATGACATAATCAGCGACGTCCACTTGCTCCCTTGCTTGCAATGCCTATCAGAGCATCATCACCCCATCGACAGGCACGTGTCGCTGTCTGCCGCGATGCTCGATCTTCGAAGCATACTTCGAACCCAAATTGTAATAGCGCAAACTGTCGCACATCTCATCCATAATCTCTGCAAGGTCATGCTTCAGAATCAGATAGTCGGACGGGGTCACAGAGCATTCGAAAACGCTGTTTTGTACGCGCTGCCCATATTTCATGCAGGTTTTGGCCACGCTCCGAAGACGCCTCTTACCGTCTGGCGTCTCAGTGTTGACATCATAAGCCACAACAACCATCATTCCAATACCCCATTCTCATATTCCAGCAGCACAAGCAAGCACGAGCAATCACAAAATCACTTCCACATAAATGGCGGATAAGCATCCAAATCACCACGAATCGCACGATTCAACAGCAACGCCTGCACATGCGGCACTAGTCCCCAAGGTATCTTTTCACCGAAAAATGGATGCGTAATTGTTTCCTGTTTACGCTTCTGCCATGCAGCAAGCACGGTCTTGCGACCGCCCTCAGAAAGAAACACGCCGCCATTTTCACGAACCTCGAACTGGGAAGGTTTGATTACCCCTGTGTTGATAAGCGTGAGTACGAAACGATCTGCAATAGCCGGACGAAATTCTTCTACCAGATCCAGGGCCAAAGAAGCTCTACCCGGTCTATCAGTATGCAGAAACCCCACGTAGGGATCGAGCCCAACTCCCTGTAAGGCTGCAATACAATCACTGGTCAACAGCGAATAGACGAATGACAGCAAAGCATTTGCCCTGTCCAGCGGCGGTCTTCGGCTGCGTTGTTGGAAGAAGAAGTCATCCTTATCACGCAAAATCAGATTGTCAAAGGTGAAGAAATAATCTTTGGCGGCTAGCCCTTCCACACCGCGTAACTCATCTATGGACGTGCAATTACGAACATTCGCCAAGGATTGCCGCAACTTCTCGCTCTGTGCCGCGATCCGCTCGCTATTCACTCGTAGCGCATGGTCTCGCTTAGTTCGTTCAAGCACCCAGCGGCAGTTGTATATCTTCCCTATGATGAATGATCTTGCAAACGGCAAAGCCTCACTCTCATCGTCCGCGAAACGAAATTGCTCACGACGAAGCAAAACATTACGATTCTTCTCGCCGAGAATAGAACAGTAGTACCATCCTCGTGGAGAAAAGAACGAGAGCCCCACGCCAAGTTCCGAACATTTTCCCATCAGGGCCGGCGATGCGCCCTTGTACGAGAAGCTTATGATGCTCTCCAACGAGCGCAACGGAATCCGGCCAAGTGTGTTATCACCTTGCTGAACGATGACATTATCGTTCTTTAGCGACAGATATACGTCCTCGCTGGTGACATACAACGTATTAAGTAGCTGTCTCATTTCAACCCGCCACCCCCTCTACTCCCGCCTGCACGGATTCCTCAATGAATTGATGCGCTGAGCGTGTTTTAGCAATCTTCGGCAAGCATATATCACTCAAAGAACAGGCCCTGCAAGCTTTTGAGGGTCTGACTTTCGGCGTGTGCCCACGACTAAACAGATCATGCATTTCACTTGTCATTGCGACGATCTGTCCACGCAACGACTCATCAAATTGCACCCGCTCCCGTCGTTTAGTCTGCTGATAGAACAAGCTACCTTCCGGAATCGAGCAAGCCAGCATTTCTTCCAAACACATGGCTTCCGCACAAAGTTGAAGACGATCCGCATCCACCTGCTTTGGAACACCATGCTTGTATTCCACAGGATACGGCAGCCAAGTACCGGCTCGCCCATGCAATGGCACGCCTTCATCCGATTGACGGAACTCGACCACATCGCATGCTCCGGTAATGCCCAATCGTCGTGAGAACACACGGAGATCACGCATAATAAGCAGATTGCCCCTTGTTTCCGATTCGCTGTAATCATGCGCTCGATCGTGTTCGAGGGAGCCCGCAGTAGTGAGATAGTTGTCCTGCCACTGCTGCTCGATATGAATCAGAGCCCACTGCCGCCTGCAAAACGCGAAATGTTGGAGGCCGGAAAGAGCCAGCCAATCGTCCTCTGGATAATCTGTTGGCTCTTTCACAGTTGCTCCTTTATGCCGACAATACTGACGGGATTGATTCAGCGACCTTCGAGTACTTCATAATGGAGACCGGGAATATGCGTGGTATCCACGGTGATGACACCTTCTTCATCAACCTTGGCAGTACGGTGGACCTTCGCTGACGAATATTGGCCCGCTTTGCTGTTGTGCGTAAACCACGCCAGATTCACCACTTCCATGGAGCCTGCAGGTCGTGCTGAACTTTCGTCATTCTCAAACAGAGTCAGCAAAGCTTCTTTGATTTTCTCTGCGTCTTTCTCAGTGAAACCAGTCTTTTCTGCCAATTGAGGGCTGATACTGCCATGGGTCACATATACAGCACGTCCGGAGACACGGTGCTTCATACCCATGGTGTCGGAGGATTTCTTATTCGTGTCTGTAGTTTCGCCATTCACTGACTTGGTGATTTGTACGTCGTCAATAGCGATGGGTTCAAGAGAGAATGCAGATTGTATGGTGAACGGACCGCGCACTGGAATGGAGACGGAAGCATCGCCTTCCTTTTCCTTTCCTTTGAACGCAAACACTTGTCCAAAGGAGCGGACATCAATCCACTGTTCGCAAGCTCTGTAGGATAGAGCTTCTCGGTCCTTCTGGTCTTCCTTGCTTAGGGTCTTGGTAAAAGCTTTCCAACGATCTGACAGAGATTTTTCTCCATCATCAGTACGGTCTGTGGACTGTACAAAGATTCGCTCGCCTGCGTCTTGTAGGCGATTGCGGATCTTGCGCTTTTCTGCCACATCCGACATTTCACCCAAGCCTTCAGCAGTGGTACGTGGACGGTTTCCATTCAGCGGATCGCCGTTAGGGTTGGCGTTTTCAACAGCGAACGTCAGTACGAAATCAATTTTGTGCTGCAAGCTAGTCATGATTCATTCTCCTTTATTTTCAATGTTCTGTTCTTTGAGTTGCTTGGCGGCATCGGCCTTCTGGATAAGCTGTCTGCGTTTGTGGGAATAACCGAGCAAGAATAGTGATGACAATGGCTTATTGCTTTCGAAGTCTCCTTCTTTGAACTTGCTCATGACCTCGTCAACTTCGTTCTGGAAGAACATCCCATTGGTGGAGGAGATGATATATGGATTCAGTTGCTGCCGTAATGTCAGCCACGTGGTCGATGGTTTGGCTACGAAATTATTCATCAGTTTTACGGCATTAGTGGTGCGGTCCGGTGTCCTTCCACCGCTCTGCCTTAATAAAACTCTGTATTCGTAATTGTCAGCGAGCGCCAGCAACTGGCCGAATAAATAATCTCGGTCCGTTCGCTTCTCGTCTAAATCCATGGTGATGTTGTTCCTTTCATTTAGGGGAAGTTTTTTATCTTGATCGATGTAGTACTTTTTCCACATACTGCAGGCGACTTCGAAATTGTGCTGCCAGACAGATAAACTGTCATAGGACAATGGCCGAATAACCTTGTGGAAAGCCGGCTGCAGGAGCGATGCAGGAAGGCCAGCGTTGCTGAACATGCACTCTACGAGTTGTTTTTTTACATATTTGGCAAAGCGTCTGTAACTATCACTGCTGTGATCGTCAGTGCTGTACACACAGTTGATAACATCCGCGAATGACGGCGCGCCGATGTATGGAATTGGCTTCGGCTTATCGGAAGGCTTCTTGGACCCGTGCGGAGCCTCGTCATCGGTAGATGCGCTGTTTTTGTTATCAAAACAAGTGAGGTACCACGCAGCATCTTCGTGCCATTGAAGAACGCTTTCAATGTACTCGTTTTGGGATAATTCACGGTAGAAGGTAACGCTAAGACGCCCCGAAGTGGCGGCATCGAAGATAGTCACGACTATTCGTCTGCTATGCTGCTGCATTTGTTGCAGTACCTTTTCGTTGCCATAACCGCGCAACAATTTACCGAATTGCTTTGCATAATTCGCGTAAGTTTGAACGTTTGCGTCTATAAGTTTTTCAGAATCAGTACGGTCATCGACCTGTTCGGCCACATCGCGGGAATTTCCAGTGGGATCAAAAACATTGTCCGTCGGATGGCCGTCAATTGCCCAAATCACAATATCCTGACTACCGGTAAGCGTGCCATTATTGGCTGCAAGCCAGCGCAGCGTTGTATGGATTTTCTGTGAAGTCAGGGTATCAATACTCAGTGCTTCATCGCGATTAGCGAAACGCCCACGGAAAGTGAAATTCGTGTTGTCATTGGCGGATATCAATTTGGCGTTACCATTTACATTGACAATCTTCTTTGGGAAGTTAGTGGAAGGCTTGTACAGTGTCTCGCCGAACAGATCAGTTCCAAGACTGGCACCGTGCCGCACCTGCTCCTCATGGGCTATCCACAAATCCCGTATTGCATGATCCGCCCAAACATTCGGTTCATAATCACCATGGCGAACATGTACCGCAAAGCGGACTCCGATTTTACTATCTTTCTTGGGATCGATTCCAATACCTTGTGCTCGAGCTTCTTCGATTACGCTATGCTGCGAAAGATATTGGTAAATAGCATTCAACTTCGCATTATCACCTTTCCAACTGGCAAGCTGGCTGAGATATGATTCATGCTTGACCGGGTCATAATTGGTGTCGATGTATTGCAACTGATCGAATAACGGGTGCGGAGGCAGCACCGTTCCGGAGCGCCCCATGGATTGCTCAGTACAAGGGGCGATAATTTCAATGTCGGCATTATCTCGCTTGATAGTGGGGTATCCGTTTTCATCAAGTGTGACCTGTAGCTGAGTCTTCAACGTAGTGTGATAAAGAGGCAACAAGGTTTTATTCACGTCTTCATTGAGAGGCGTGATTCCTGCTGAACTGTTCACTGCATCATACGTCTGCAGCAGACTGGACCATAAACTCATGTCTACTCCTCCGCCATGCTAAAATTGCGACCCTCAATAAAACCTTTGACATGCTGATTGCGCCGGATAATGCGTTGATCTAATTGTGTGGAATCGGGGCGTTCAAACTGAATGATGCCATCGTGCATTATTGGACGCCAGAACTGGGCGATAAAGTCATGTTCCGGGTTTTCATCTGGATAAATAAAACTATGAAACTCAAAGCCGAACTGCCAATCACCATAACCGTCGTAGAATCCTTCGCCAGAACCGAACTCGCATGGTTCCACATATCCTTGGCACTCTCTGGTGCCGAGGAAAATGTCTCTTCGGCCTCCAAGATTGACTGATCTCTTGGCGATATTGTGGTGTTTGTTCTCGTTGCGGTCTACACGCAAGTCTTCGCGTTGCTCATTCCACTCAAAATGAGCAAGTACTTGATACTTGACTTTCTTCAAATAGGTGTAATACGACAGATCATTCCCGCCACTCATCTTGATTGGCCGGATACCTTTGCCTTCGGTCTGAATCTTGTTCATCACGCGTACTGCGTCAATGACCCACACGATTGTTGGTTTCCAATAGATGCTCTCAGTAATACCCTTCAGGGCTTGATACGTTGGAATCTGATATGAGTTTTTTTCTCCGCCCGTGCGGGTGGCAACTTCTGAGAACAAGGCGTAGTCGCCATATATCACATATTCAATCGAGTTGCGATGCTTTTCCATAATCACCTACTTCATCAGAAGCGGCATTTCCGCTTTCAAGAGGAATCCGAAGTCTTGACTGTAGTTTTCTTCGTTGAGCACTAATATGCCGAAATCTCCATTCGCTTCGCTAATCGATTTCGACTTGTCAAGTGCCTTGAATTCGTAATCGAAGAGAGAAACCGTATACTCCTGCAATGAGCGCAGTATCTTAATCTTGGATGCAAAATCCCCCTCACCATTAAGTTGGTCAATCAGCTCCATCGCCTGTCCATAATGTACCACAACATCCGTGGTACCTCCGGGAATGACATGGAAGTTATCTCCCACAGTCTGGAAAGCCTGGGCAAATGCGTATGGGTATTGCTCTCCGACGCGGTTACAGTACAACCCGCGACGGCGACGGTTGAACGACAATAGGTCGTATACGGTTTCTTCGCCTCCGAGAATTGAGTAATCCATGGTTCCAATGTTCCGTGATTTGGAGTCCACTAATTTTGGATACCGGATAAGGTAAGCGCGGTAATATTCTTCGATCATAAATGCAGAGAGCAAGTCTTGTTCCGGATAATCATGGATGAGTTGGTCCGTGATCTCTTTCCCTAATTGGATTTCAGGAAGATATCTCAGTCCTGACTCATCCTTAATGGGATATACATAAACGTTTCTCGGCATCTGCGATTCGCCATTGCGATTGCAGCGACCCGCTGCTTGCAAGATACTGTCGAGTCCCGCCATTGCACGAATAACACAAGAGAACGAAATGTCCACGCCGGCTTCAATGAGCTGAGTACTGATACAAATCACTGGTTGGCCCGAATCTCCAGTTTTTTTCGGCAGGCATTTCTTCAGCACGGCAAGTTGGTTTTTGCGATGTGCACCGCACATCGCAGTACTCAGATGCACCAATGTAAACCGGTGGTCAACGTCTAGTTCCTTGACAAGTTGATATAGCTGTTTGGCTTCGCCTTTTAGATTAACCACAGCCAAACAGTTACCGTTATCCAACGCTTTGCTATAAATTTCTGCTGCAAAATCATCGAGGGTCAGACCCTGCGATGAAGCGACAATATTGGTCCGACGAAGTTGCTCGGCATAATCATTGTCGGGATCAATTAGATCAGGCTTATCTGAAAGCAACAGATTTCTGCGGTCGGTTTGTTCCAAAAGTGGCTGAGTGGCCGAACAGAGCAAAATCGTGGAACCCAGAATCTTGGAGAGGAAACTCACGACTTCGTTGAACACGTTAATGGTATTGGTGGGCAGTGCCTGTACTTCATCAAAGACGATAACGCTATCAGCCAAGTTGTGGAACTTGCGTAGTTTTGTTGCTTTCGCAGACATCACAGTTTCCAGGAACTGCACCATCGTAGTCACGATGATAGGCTTATCCCATCGCTCTGCAGCGAGACGTCGTTGCTGCTCCTTTTCGTCATCTTTATCCGGAACCACGCTCGAATAATGCTCGAGAAGAATCTCGTCGTCTTTGTCGAGATCGAGGACATTGCGGAATACCTGCACGGTTTGCTCTGTAATTGACAAATAAGGGGTGATGTAAATGATATGGTGTTTTCCTGTTTCCTGGGCATGATGGAGCGCAAAACGTAGAGAGGCCAAAGTTTTTCCACCGCCCGTGGGCACACCTAAACGGTATATTCCTGTATCGCGAGTGCTGGCTGCAAGACAATCCTCAGAGATACGCATCCTGATTTTGCTGATCTTCGACGATGTATCAAAACCACTGATCGCATTTTCTAGTCGACGAGTCAGTTCTTCCCAATTGGGAGTCTGCGAAGTATATGGTTGATGAGCCGTGAAGTTTGCCGCATCGACTCGATCCGCATCTACGAGCCGCGAATAGATGTATTTTGCATACAGGCCCAAGAAGAAGCTGCGAGAATTCCTCGTGTTGCGCGGTGAAATACCACAGGAATCGACTGTTTCTAGCAGTCTATTGGTCTCAGCGACACTGTTGGCGAAATTGGTGTTTATATCTAGGTTTAAGGAAGAAACATGGCTCAGTACTTCTTGATAGTGATACTGCTCGGCTTTTTTGTTCTCGCCTGTCAACTTCCTAAAGTAAGCAGTTCCTCCACAAGCGTCTAGGCAATCCGGCAGATGACCATGATGATTAGCGATTGCCAGCTCAAGTACTTCTGCGGTTATCATGCTGGCTGCTGATGATGGAAAATCGGCAGCACAATCATCAACAATGAACGCGCCTTGCTTGGCATGAACGACTTCCCCTCGCTTGCGGTTGCCGGTCAGCAGATATCGTTTGAAGTCATCCGTAGCTTTGCCGGAATCGTGCAGCAATCCTGCGGCAAACGCCGTAACAGAACTTCTTTTTTCAAAGCCTGCTGCCAGTTTCGATGTGTTGTGCAAATGGTCATACAGCGTCTGCGTATTGCCGTCATCATCTTTACGCGCTAATAATAAATCCTTAGGCATCAATGCATGTCCCCATTGCGCACCCTTTCTGAATAATTGAAACATCTGCGTACCCCCCCCCATTATCGCCGGATCTTTTATGTGCGGTAAATTTTTACCGAACACGACGTAATTATGCGGAAAACTAGAGGTCCAGTGCTGAAAAAGCCGTGGAATATGGATTGCGTCGTCTGTGCCTCCGCTTTGAATCGGAGGCACAGACGACGCATTTCTGAGATACCTATACTATCTGCATCATTTTTTCAATCCACGCCTTGCTGAGACGACACGGGCAGCCGATGGTGCGCCCTGCAGGGTATCAGGTGAATGGTGTCGCAACTGGCATAACATCATTCATCTGCTACCCTCTAATAGCGAAGAAAGACTCATACTCCTGGATCAGGGGGATGAGAATGACAATGATGGCGATTAGTTTCATCTTCATCACCTGCACCTTTCCCGTGAAACAAAGGCCAGTATTTCTGGTCTCTAGGTGAGTACAACTTGTCCGGCCTGCTCACCTAGGAGGAATCATATCTTCAATGAAGTAGATAGTAAAAACCATGTTCGATCGGCGTGTCGATGTGCATTGTTCGACAAAGTCAAGATTGGCGTCTTTCCGGGCATCCTAAATAGTACAGCTGGCATCACGGAGTGCATACGAAAAAATGGCTCTTCGGGTGTTTGTGTGGGTGTGGGTCCCTGGTCTGGCTTACGGGTTATTGGCGTCCGGGGAGTTGGAGGTTGAGGCCGCCGCATTTGAGCATGACCAGGGCGATGAGGTTGCCGAGGTTCCTGTAGCCGTAGCCCATCTTGATGGTGGTCTTGATCTTGTTGTTGACGGCCTCCAGGCGAGCGTTGGATAGTCCGGACCGGATGGTGCGCAGGATGTCGAAGCGGCGGCGGTCGATCTTCTCGCCGAGCCTCGAGAACTCCTCGATGCCCGAGAGGGACGCGTCTGCAGATCGGGCCCACGCTCTTCCAGTCGACGCGCATCAGCGCCGACACGGCGCTCCTGGGCGCGTGCACGCTCAACCATGCGACCTGCCGCTCGAAGTCACTCGTGTACGCGCTCTTGCGTCTCGCCACGGCACCATCGCGACGGTCACCCCGTGCTCCACGCAATCGACCCTCTGGGGCGCGTGCTCCAGCAGGAGCCTGGCGCAGCCGATGTCGAGATGCCGCCAGCGGCGCACACCCAGCCGGTCGTACGGCCGGCCACGCTCCCCACATCTGGCGCACCGGTCCATGTCCCTCGCGTACGGGCGCACCAGGACGATGACGACGTCCCCTCCGCGTGGGTCCTTCTCGACGCGCGGCACGCCGGCCACGACATTCGCGGGCAGGCCCGGCATGCGCTTGAGCGCGCCGGCTAATATGGTGGGCACAGGCGTTCCTCTGTTCCTCGGTTCTATTTCTTGGCGGAAACAAACCTAACAGGAGAACGCCCCTCCCATACCCGCACACGAAAAAGCCCCGGCAACGGACGCCGGGGCTTTCCCACCACACAAACTGGCGAAGACACAAAAAACTTGTCGTTGTGGCTGGAATCCACACAATCCCAACCACAACGACAAGCTCATATCAATTGGCGTATCGAGTTTACTGGGCTGTCCACAACGTTCAATATTGACAACTCAGCAAACTCAATTCAGCGATCTCACGCCTTGGCGACCTCCACACCCAACTTGGCGCCTTCCTTCACTTCGAAGGAAGCAGCCAGCGTCTCGTGGGCGATCAGATCCTTGAACTGCTCGACCTTGGCCACATCGGCGGCCGGAACGGTCAGCACCAGGGAGATGCGATCGGCGATGTCCAGATCGGCGGCCTTGCGGGCGTCCTGCACGACGCGGATGGCGTCGCGGGCGTAGCCTTCAGCCAGCAGGTCGTCATCCAGAGCGGTGTCGAGGATCACGAAGCCACCGGTCGGCAGAGCGGCGGACACCGAAGCAGCGGCCTCGGCGGCATTCTCCTCCTCCACACGGTTGATGAGCTCGTACTCGCCTTCGACCAGTTCCAAATCGCCGGACGGCGTGGAAACCACCGGAGCGCCGGAAGCGTTTACGCTCCAGTCGCCGGACTTGGAGGCCTTGATAGCGAACTGCACCTGCTTGCCCAGACGCGGGCCGGCAGCGCGAGCGTTCACGCGCAGCTCGTGCACGATCTTCAGACCCCGGGAACCAGCGTCCTCCATCGTGCAGAATTCGATATCCTTGACGTTGAGCTCGGACTTCAGCAACTCGTCGTAGGCCTTGACTGCGTCCACATCCTCGGCCACCACAGTGAGCTTGGCGAGCGGCTGGCGCACGCGGATCTTGGCGGCCTTGCGCAGGGACAGAGTGCCGGAAACGACCTCGCGCACCTTCTCCATCGCGGAGACCAGAGCCGGATCGTCAACCAGAACGCGACCAAGTTCGGTATCCGCACCGGTCTTCTCGTCCACTACATACGGCCAGTCGGCCAGATGCACGGACTCGCCACCGGTCAGACCGCGCCACACGGACTCGGCTTCCATCGGAGCAAGCGGAGCAAGCACGCGCATGAACGCCTCAAGCACGGTGTACAGCGTATTGAACGCGTTCGCATCCTCGTTCCAGAAGCGGTCACGGGTGTTGCGGATGTACCAGTTGGTGAGCACGTCGATGAAGTCGGACACCACATCGCAGGCGTCAGAAATCGCAAACTCGTTCAGCGACTTCTCCACACACTCCACCAGGCGGCGGGTGCGGGCCAGCAGGTAGCGATCCATCTGCGGCAGGCCAGCGACCTCGTCGGCACGCAGCTGACGAGCGTCGAATCCGGCCCCGCCGTTGGCCGCGTTGGCGTACAGCGTGAAGAAGTAGTAGGAGCTCCACACCGGCAGCATAACCTGACGCACGGTGTCGCGGATGCCTTCGGCGGTGACGATCAGGTTGCCGCCGCGCAGAATCGGCGAGGACATGAGGAACCAGCGCATAGCGTCGGAACCGTACTTGTCGAACACGCCGTTCACGTCCGGGTAGTTGCGCAGATGCTTGGACATCTTCTGGCCGTCGGAGCCAAGCACGATGCCGTGGCAGATCACGTTCTTGAACGCCGGACGGTCGAACAGAGCAGTAGCCATGACGTGCAGCAGATAGAACCAGCCACGGGTCTGACCGATGTATTCGACGATGTAGTCGGCCGGGAAGTGCTGCTCGAACTTCTCCTTGTTCTCGAACGGGTAGTGGAACTGCGCGAACGACATGGAACCGGACTCGAACCAGCAATCGAGCACATCAGAGATACGGTGCATGTGCGATTTGCCGGTCGGGTCATCCGGGTTCACGCGCGTCAGGTTGTCGATCCACGGACGGTGCATATTGACGTTGCCGTCCTTGTCGCGCGGGTAGTCGCCAAAGTCGGCCTTGAGCTCTTCAAGCGAACCGTACACGTCCACGCGCGGGTATTTCGGGTCATCGGACACCCACACAGGAATCGGAGAACCCCAGAAACGGTTGCGGGAGATGGACCAGTCGCGCGCGTTGGCGAGCCACTTGCCAAACTGGCCATCCTTGACATTGCCCGGGATCCAGTTGATCTGCTGGTTCAATTCCAGCAGGCGCGGCTTGATCTTGGTCACGGACACGAACCAGGAGGAAACCGGCTTGTAGATCAGCGGGGTGGCGCAGCGCCAGCAGTGCGGGTAGGAGTGCACGTAGCTCTTCTCCTGGAAGAGGATCGCGCGCTGGTCTTCGGGAATCTCGGCGAGCGGGCCGTCGCCGGCACGCAGGTTGCGCAGGATCGGCAGGTTCGCGTCGAACACGTACATGCCCTCGTATTCCGGGCACTGGGAGGTGAAGCGGCAGCCGGCGTCGAGCACATCAGTGCTCTTGACCCCGTGCGCGTTCAGCGTGTTCATATCGTCCTCACCGTAGGGAGCCTGGTGAACCAGGCCGGTACCTTCGACGGTGTCGACATAGTCGGCGGTGAAGATCGTGTAGCCGTTCGGGCCGGGCACATTGCCTTCGGTCTCGGCCTTCTCCCCCGCGAAGTACGGGAATACCGGGTAGTAGCGACGACCAGCCAGCTCAGAGCCCTTGAGCTCGCGTACGACCTCGTAGTTCTCGCCGAGTTCCTTGGTGTAGTGCTCAAGCAGCGGCTTGCCGAAGTAGAACTTCTTGCCGGCGAACTTGCCCTCGGTCGGGCGCACCTCGACATAATCGATGTCGGCGCCGACCACGATGGCGAAGTTGGTGGGCACGGTCCACGGCGTAGTGGTCCAGAAGACGGCGTAGGCATCTTCCTCATCACGCATCTTGACGGCCACGGACACGGTGGTGTCCTGACGATCCTGGTACACATCGGCATCCATGCGCAGCTCGTGCGCGGAAAGCGGCGTCTGATCCTTCGGGCAGTACGGCAGCACGCGGTAGCCCTGGTAGGCCAGGCCCTTGTCGTAGAGCTGCTTGAAGGCCCACATCACGGATTCCATGTACGGGATGTTCAGGGTCTTGTAGCCGTGCTCGAAGTCCACCCAACGGGCCTGACGATGCACGTAGTTCTGCCATTCGTTGGTGTACTTCAGCACGGAAGCGCGGCAGGCGTCGTTGAACTTGTCGATGCCCATCTTCTCGATCTGGTCGACCGAGTCGATGCCGAGCTCCTTCTGCGCCTCGAGCTCAGCAGGCAGGCCGTGGGTGTCCCAACCGAACACGCGGTTGACCTTGCGGCCCTTCATGGTCTGGTAGCGCGGAATCACATCCTTGGCATAGCCGGTCAGCAGGTGGCCGTAGTGCGGCAGGCCGTTCGCGAAAGGCGGGCCGTCGAAGAACACGAATTCGTTCTGGCTGTGGTCGCCGGAGGGATTGCGCTCCACCGACTTCTGGAAGGTATCGTCCTTATCCCAATAGTTAAGAACGGTCTCCTCCATTTGGGGGAAGCTGGGGTTCGGCGCCACGTGTGCGGTCTCGCCGCCCTCGTTCGCCTTGGGATATACGTTTTCGCTCACCGTAAATCTCCTAGTTGTACTGTGCACTGGTCCTACAGGAGCATCATTGGTGGCGATTGATTCAAGTGGCCGCTTTAGTAGTCGTCTCGCCCGAACCCATCGTCGGATGATGTTCCTGCCTACGAGGACGATGACGAGCGTTTTGTACGCTCCGCACCGCGGTACCACCTCGCTTATCGCACCGGTTGCGCTCCGCCGAATTGTTGCACTCAGCGTAGCGCGGCCTGCACGACCGCTTGTGTTCGGCTGTCTCGGGCCGATCCCGTCGGTTCTACTAGGCGATTGCTGCCGTTCTTCCGAAGACTCCCCGCTGATAACGGATCACTGCCTCACAACGGTGCATATCCTAACACGCCACGCGGTCAAGTCTGCACGAATGTTCACTGAGAGACGCCGTTGACCGCGAACCCGTGAATGTTGCAGACATTTCTGTATCAGTTATCAGTCATGCAGACATATCCGTACAAGTTATCGCCGATTTATAGCCATAACTAGACGGATAATGACTGCATCCCGTTAATCCAACAGGTTATGTCTGCAAAATCCACCAGTACAACAACGGATTACGTCTGCATTCTCTTATGGTCAGTCCAATTCGTTCCCGCATAGCGTCTAAATGGACGTGTTAGGTCTGCATCCAATTCACGGCCTGCAAGACTCTGCACTCAGCAATTACTTCGCACCAAACCGCTCACGAATCTGAGCGGCAGTACCATAAGAGGCTTGCGCGCCGAACCCAGTCGCGGCGTACGCGGAAACGTATGAGGCCAACTGCGCACTGTCCGCCAACGCATGACCCGAGGCAAGTCCGGCCAGAA
>OATI01000720.1_pt1 | contig 22927 bp, 23 predicted proteins | sample 1494981 | NCBI WGS metagenome assembly OATI01 (sample SAMEA2579952, study PRJEB22360) | human gut metagenome
GCAGAAAGTTCGTACATAGTATCAAACTACTGACCAAGGCTATAAACAGGAGGAAGTAGCCGTTGGCGATGTTGTCTGTCTATATGTTACGGCCCCGGTTTCCGCTGTTCTATATCGGTGCGAAGCTACAGAAGTCAATATTCCTTACCATTATGATGATGGCAACGTACATATGAACCATGTGATGAGATTGAAAAAGCTGGATCAGTACAACCCGTCTTTTCTCCCGTTTGAGAAGCTGAAAGCCTATGGGATTGGTGCGGTACGTGGGCCACGAAGAATGCCTCACAGTCTGATTTGCGAACTGGAAAGGAATCGGTATGAGCAGTGATATTTGGAATCCCTGGCATGGCTGCCGCAAATACAGTGAGGGCTGTGACCACTGCTATATGTACTATCTGGACAATGAACGGGGCAAATCAGGCGGGGAAATTTATAAAGTCAAGACAAATTCCGATTTCTCAGTTTCAAAAACTAGAAGTTGTATCATCACGTATCTTTATCTTTTTTAGAAGAAATAGGACTGTCAGATATAGCAAGAGATATACCCAGACATATACCCACTCCAATTCCAACAACCTTGCTGTTTAAAACAATACTCCAAAGTATTGCTGTTGATATTCCGATGCTGACTCCTTTAATTATACTTTCGCTTTTCATAAGCTTTGTCCTCTAAATTAGTACTTCAAATCGTTTTCTTTATTCTATCACAGCTTCTATTATTCCGCCATCAGTCTTTCAAACCAAGTATCCATGACAATGATGAACTGGCTCGCTCATGGCCATTCTTGCAACATTCCATCCAAAGTATTATGATTCACATAATGCTTTAATTTTCTCTTTGAGGTCATTGTATCTCTTTTCCGATTCATTCCATTTTATATGGTCAAACTTTTTTTCGTCTATTATTCTTATTCCCAATTCAAACATCTCTGCTTTGTTTTCCTCTAAAGCTTTCTCATTTTTTTCAAAGAAATACCAAGTAACACCATCCGTAAAGAGAACTGTTTTATTTTTAGACAAATGTGCTTCTATTTCATTTTTAACACTACTGTTTCCAATATCCTTCAAATAATTTAAAGTTTTATCTCTAAAAGACTTACCTTTACGATCTTTTGTATTTGATACTATATAATTTGAGCTATCGTTGTAAATTTTTTCCAATTCTTTTTCTGTAAACAGTGCATAGGCTCTATCAGGAACAGCTGTCAAGCCATCGCAGCTAAATGGTATGCGCCGCCCACCCCTGAAAATGGCTGCTTCCCAGTATTTTTTTCTAAAATATTTAATTATTCCCATATAGTATCACCTCTTTCCCATATTTGTTATTGACGTTCTGGCAAGTAAAATACTTCTGTTCTTACTATATTATCATCAAAATCCATTTCTACATAATAGTCTCGGACAAAATATGCTCTCCAGTAATCTTGTAGTGAGTAAATTTCCAATGTCTTGAAATCAACTATGCACAATGGAATTCCAGACCTTCTTGATTATGTAGATAAGAAACGTCTGCAGTTTACCGTTGCGGTTGACATTTCCTATATTGACAAAGAGATTCAAACATGGTTATTTGAATACATCAAGGAAATCCGATTTTTGTTAGCTGACAGCTAATCAAAATTACCGGTTTGCAAACATGGGTTTTAAGAAGTCCAGCTAACATTTGGGTTCCGCTCCGTTGTCACCCCTTATTCGGGGATGTAAATCAGAGAAAAGGCGGGAAAAGAAACAATCTCTCCCAAACCTGCAAACATAAATTAGCTGAAACAGTATTCGATTCTATTAGCTACAGCTAATGGTCAAACAGCAATGTCTGTTTGGAACTTTACTATCTATAAAAGTTCCAGGCAGGCATTTTTTAGTGTCCTGAATCCTGGAGGAAAGGAGTCAAGATGACTGAACCAAACAGACAATCAGGAGAAAACGAAGAAAGAATCATAGAAATTGAGATTGAGCGTCTCCGTCCATTCAAAGAGCATCCGTTTCAAGTGAAAGATGATAAGGAAATGTTTCTTCTGCAGGAAAGCATTGAAAAGTATGGCTTTTATAAAATGTCAATATACGGATGATTACCTACTTACCTTTCTGTGAATGCTTGCATTCATACAGAACAGCAATTTTATATGGCGAAGTAACCTCAATGAGTAAAACTTGAGCTGCGTTAGCAGCGGTTTTACGAATGAGGTCTGAATAGTTACATTATAGCTTATACAAAATAAAAAGAGCAACCGGATTTGTCCGATTACTCTTGTCTCTCATTACATTTCAGATAATTTCACTTTCCGCTCTACGCTGTATCATGGATTGCCAAGAACTGCTACTGCCTCATATGGCTGCAGTTCTATTTGATCTTTTTCGAAAGCATCTCCTGACGGACTATAATTATCACAGATCACATGCCACTTCCGGTATTCTGCATGATTGGACGACGGACTTACGATTTTCTGCATCCGGTCTGTAAAATTGCATGCCACCCATAATATCTGATCCTTCCAATGACGCAGGTATACGAAGACATCAGCATCATCCTCTCCCACAAGTTCAAAATCACCATTTACGATAATCGGATGTTCTTTTCTCAGAGAGATCAGTTTGCGATAGTAATTATAAACGGAATCCTCATCACCAATCTGAGCAGCGGCATTTATCACTTTGTAATTAGGATTTACCGGCATCCACGGGACGCCTGTAGTAAATCCTGCCTCATCGGTTTCATCCCATTGCATCGGTGTACGGGCATTATCCCTGCTTTTATTTCTCAGATAACTTATCATTTTATCGCTGTCTACGTGTAAGGTTTCTGTATACTCATGGTAAGCATTAATACTTTCGACATCACGGAAATCTCTGATATCCGAAAATGGATAATTGGTCATTCCAAGCTCTTCTCCCTGATAAACATAGGGAGTTCCCTGCATAAAATGCAGGCATGTAGCCAGCATTTTGGCTGATTTGTTCCACCATGTATCCGTATCATTACCCAGTCTAGATACAACACGTGGCTGGTCATGATTGCACCAGTACAGGCTGTTCCATGCTTTTCCGTATAATTTTCTTTGCCAGTTGCTGAAGTTTCTCTTTAATTCCAATAACGGAATACGTCTGTCAGACCATTTGGAGCCATCCTCCGCATTATCCAGATCCATATGTTCAAACTGAAAAACCATATTCAGCTCCGTATTGTCCAAGCAGGAATATTGAACGGCATCATCCGTACTGGCAAACGGCGTCTCACCTACCGTAAGAATTCCCTCTCTGTTATGCCATACCTGACTGTTCATCTCTTTTATATAATCATGAGAGATGGGAAGGTTTACTGCATACGGTACAAAATCGCCCAAACCATCTTTTCCAATGACTCCATCGGGAAATTCCGGATTCTTACCTATATAATTAATAACATCCAGACGGAATCCATCCACTCCCTTATCCAGCCACCAATTCATCATACGATAAATCTCATTTCTCAATTCCGCACACTGCCAATTTAATTCCGGCTGTTTTTTATGAAAAAGATGCAGATAATATTCCTGCCGTTCTTCAGAGTAGGTCCATGCGCTTCCACTGAAATTAGAACGCCAGTTGTTGGGTTCTTTCCCATCAACGCCCTTTCGCCATATATAATAATTACGATAGGGTTCTATCCCTGCTTTGCTCTTTTTAAACCACTCATGTTCATCCGAGGAATGATTCACTACCATATCAATAATAATCTTCAGATTTCTCTGATGAGCTTCTTTTAAAAGCTCATCAAAGTCCTCCATGGTTCCAAACTCCTCCATAATCTTCTGATAATCACTAATATCATATCCATTATCCGCATTAGGCGATGCATAAAAGGGAGACAGCCAGATCACATCTACCCCCAGATTCCGTAAATAATCCAATTTACTGATGATCCCTTGTAAATCACCTATTCCATCGCCATTACTATCCATAAAGCTACGTGGATATATCTGATATACCACGCTCTTTTGCCACCAATGCTCGTTATGGTCCATTATGCTCCCTCCATGATCAGAAAACACTGATCTTTACATTTTAACCGCATCATATAATACCTCTGTGGTCTGATACAGGGTTCCGTCATTATCCTTCCTCTGGTGAACAACTCCCCATTGTCTTCCATTGCACCAGAAACCATCAAAATGATCTTCATTCAGCTTCGGTTCAAAAGACTGTTCCTGCTTACGCATGTCATAGTGATATCCGAGTAAAGCCTCGTATACCGCCCAAGATGCCATTGCTCTTGTATAGTAATAACCGGATTCATTTTCACTAAAAGGATTCCTCTTAAAACCATCCTGACGGTCTCTGAGCGCCTTAACAATGGTTAATGCTTCATTCACCTGATCAGTACGGACTAACAAAGCTGCAACTTCATATTCTATCCCCGTCCAGACTTCTCCATAATATACAAACGGGAAAATCGGTTTACCACCATTTGGCCAGGTACATGGGGTAAGCCCCTTTTCATCATTTAAAATATATGCTCTTTCTGCATGTACATTCTTCTTTGCTTTTTCAACAAAATTATACTCAAAAACAGACTGTACCGCCTTCTTTACATGTTCTTCAGGTAAGATATAACCCAGCTGTGCATTGAATGCCATATACTGTCCCAAAAGCTGATCTGACAGACATCCCTTTCCATACTGATAACGATAGGCATTCACATTATCTAATACCTGCTCATAAAATTCTCCATTCCAGCTTACCTTATCCAGTTTACCTGCACCGTCCGCTGCCAATTTACGATACCGGTCTGCCAGGTCATCATACTCCATAAATTCTGCCATTTCAGCTGCCGCTGTTAATGCAGCAATGTAGATACTGGTTGCCATACTGGAGATTCCATACAACTCTGTATCATAGGTAACATGCTGTGGCTGCTCCAGTACTCCATCCTCATCACAATCCCATACCTTCAAAGTATAATCCAGAGTCTTTTTGACCCCATTCCAACATTCCTTTATCAAAGAGTCATTCCCACTGATAACCCATTCTCTGTATAACCGGATAATACAGCCGAGCTGTCCATCTGCAGCCGGTGTCATTTCCCATTGTGGTAAATCAAATGGCGTATAAGCTCTGAATGGCATGTATCCATCATCCCGTATTTCATCAACAAACTCTATCCTTCGCATTGACTGCTCCAGTTCCGGGAACAAAACAGCTACACTCTGTGCATAATTCCAGACATGTGTACAATTTCCGGGACCGCATCCAAGTGCATCATCTACACCTTCCCATCCAAGAAAATCACCGTTTTCTATTCTAAAGCATGTAGGACTCCGCATTACCGTAATATTATCTGCTGCTGCTTCAAGTATATAACCAGGGAGGGTTGTGTCAAAAAACGCATGTGCAAACTTAGCACTCTCATCATACAATCTGTCCGCATTACCGGCTAAATAAGAAGCCACATTCCAGGCATCCTCAAAGAGGGTTGCATAGTAGTTTTTCGTAACATCATAATTTCCGTCAACGATATCCTGTTTGTCTTTGTCTAACTCAATCCACATCTTGGGTCTGTTAGGGAAGTACCAGCTGAGAATAAAAGGAAAAACTTTTTCCTCTCCCGGCTTTAATGTCTGGGTGATACACAAGGAGCCGATTTTATCTGTAAAATGCAGAAAACTGAAATCAGACTTTTCCGCCCAGTTACTTCCAACCTGATCATAGATGCTTTCATTGTTGAGTCTTCCATCTGTAGAAAAATCCTGCCAGAAATCTTCTCCACCATCTGTCCACTGTCCCTGATACCAGAGAGGTTTTTTAGTAATATATTCTTCTTTCTCTGTTGTGGATAATGCCATGTTTCCCCATGTAATATGTTTATCTGAAAAATTCTTTCCCGTATACATAATTCCACGGATAACATCATCACTGCGATATTCATTTTCTCTATCACCAGCATGCTTCATAAAAGAAAAATTATTATATCCTTCAAATCCTACTGCATTATTCATAGAACCGGCAATGGAAATTTCTATGTTCTCTTTCGTAGTATTTTTCACCTTATAATTCAGATAAGCCCCCGGTATTCCTGAATCTTTCGCGTTAAGCGGAATGAATGGTGTATACGCTTCCAGACTGATCTGAACAGGTATTTCCTCATCCCGAAATTCAATATTAACAAAGGGATATTTTGTGGTCATTACAGAACTGTCAAAACGTGGCAGACCTGCAACCTCATTTCGGAAAAAACCTTGTGATCTGTTAAACGGTGGATTAAGCTTACTTTCCAGCACTCTGGAAACGGCTTCTCCTCCATCCTGTTTCATCCATATAGAGAAAAAAGTATATGGCATACGATTCAGCTGTCCCGGCTGATTAAAAATCTGCCAGGTTGTAAGATTTCCTCTGGCTCCAAGGGAAACATTTCCGGTTCCGATCCCCCCTAACAGAAAATCCACACATCCAGCATCACCGGAATATGCCTTTTGTTCATTATTGCAAAACAATTCGTCATCTGAATATATTTTTTTCATAAATCTGATATTCTCCTTCTATTAATAATTAGCCCTTGACTGCACCTGCTGTCATACCTTCAACAATATATTTCTGAAAGAAAACATAAAAAAACAACTGTGGAACAATGATAATGACCGTAGCTGCAATCATTCCACTGTAATCCATACTGTATCTGCCCCGGAACATTGACGCTCCCAGTGAAATCGTCATCATATTTGTATCATTCACCAGTACGGATGATATTGGGTATTCATTCCAGAAATAAAGTACATTAAAAATAATTACGGTTGCCAGAACCGGCTTAATAATCGGCAATACAACCTGTGTACACATTTGATAAATATTACATCCATCAATAATGGCCGCTTCTTCTATTTCGGTCGGAAATTCTCTCAGAAATCCTACCATTAAAAGAACTCCCAATGCCATCGTTGTTGCTGCCAATGGAAAAATCAGGGACACCCTGCTTCCCAGCAGCCCCATTGCCACAATAATCCGATAGATAGGAAAAATAACAATATATGGCGGTATCGTAAGTCCTGACACAAACAATAAATACAAGCCATTTGGTATTTTCGCATGATCAAAATGCAGTCTTGTGATCGCATAGGATATCATAAAGGTGCAGACCAGACTGATCAGTAATGCAAATACTGCAACAATAAGTGTATTGCCGAACATTTTAAATAATGGCAATGTATCAAGAGCTCTCCTGTAATTGGCCAGATCAATATGTTCCGGCAGAGAAAATGGATTATTCAAAATATCGGTATCTGATTTAAAGGACAAGACAACCAACCATAAAAGAGGAATAGCAGTTGCCGCTGTAATAACGAATAGTACGCATCTAGACAAAATCGTTTTCCAATTAGCTTTCATATTCAAATTTATCCCTCCTTTTGCTCTAATGATTTCCCGACATTAGCCAGATAAATAATCGAGAAAATCAGACACAGGACAAATGATACCGTAGCAACCGCCATACCATATCCGTAACGTGATGAAGTAAAGGTAGTATCATACATATAAGTAACCAACACATCTGACATATGGTTCGGTCCACCATTGGTAAGCTGCTTTACGGTCTCAAAGATTTTGAATCCACCTGTGATGATCAGTATTGTGTTAATCACTATTGTATTTTTCATCATAGGTATGGTTATTTTTCGTATCCTTTGAAAATAATTCGCACCATCAATTTCTGCCGCTTCATAAATATCTGCCGGAATACTTCTCAGGCCGGCCATATTAATAGTTGTATAAAAACCAAGCACCTGCCATAAATATACAAAGGCAACCGAATAGGGTGTCAGGGTTTTACCTCCAATCCACTGCTGTTGATAATCACTCAGTCCGATACTCCTCAATATTGCATTAATCATCCCCATTTTCGGATCCAGAATAAACAACCAGATCAGACCGACTAATATTGGTGCAATTACATTTGGTGCAAAGATCATGGACTGCACAACTCCACTTCCCCGAAATGGTTTTTCCAGAAGTAATGCCACAATAAATGACAATGGCAGAATGGTAATTGTTATACCAATCAAAATAATAAAAGTATTTTTCAAAGCAATAAAAAAGAATTTATCATTCAGCAATACCTGATAATTTTTAAAACCGATAAATTTTGCCGCTCCAATTCCGGAGAAATCGGTAAAGCTATAATAGACACTGATAAAAATAGGTGCCAGATAAAAAACAGTGAACAAAATTACTGCCGGCATAATCATGATAATTTTTGTGTTTTTTTTACTTAACCAATGCATAAATTTCTCACCTCACTAAAAATGCTCTGTCAGAATGCTTAGACTCTGACAACAGAGCATTTATGTTGATTACTTATTTATAATACCCTGCGCTTCCGTCTGATCATCTAAAAATTGAAGAGCTTCTTCCGGCGTATAAATACCATTGATAACACCAACCATACTCTCAAAATATGTAGTTTCAAATTGTCCGGGCAATTTCATATTAGGACAGGTATCCGGACTTTCCCAATCATCATTCATCCGTTCAATCACTCTTGCAAACACCGGGTACTTATCAGCATCAATTTCTCCTTCATAACGGGTAACCGGCACACTCTGATTTTGTGCTGCAATAATTTCCGTCCCCTCAGGACCATAATAGAATTTTAAAAATTTAATAATAGCCTGATATTTTTCCGGATCTTCTTTTTGGGTCTTGGCTGATACACAATATGGGTGAGACGGTGCTTTCATGGAAATTTCTTGATTTCCAACTCCATCTTCAAATGTCGGTCCCCACCAGAAACCAATGCTATCCTTAAGGTCACTTTCATCAAATTTCTTTGTATCCCACGCACCGCTGTCAAACATTGCTGCCTGTCCACCAAGAAACATTTCTGTAGCTTCCCAGTATCCTATTGAAGAAGCATTATCCGGGAATGTTCCCCGCTCTGCCATATCCTGCAGTTTTTCATAAAACCGTAAATAGTCATCATTCAGCCACTTATCTGTTCCACTAAGGATTCCATCAATATGGTCAAAGAAACCATACCTGCAATGCATTGTCATAAGGGACCAGCTGCTCCATACATCCTTTGTTCCTCTTGCCATTGGAACAATTCCATTTTCGTTGAAAACCTTAACACAGTTCATGAAGTCTTCATAGGTTACAGGAATTTCCAGACCACACTGATCAAACAATGCTTTATTGTACCAGATCCCATTACAGAAAGTCTCTGCAGGCAATCCATAAATAGCTCCATCCTTTTCCATTACTGAAATCATACCGGGCAGAAATCCGTCCACGAATTCCTGATCATTAAGAATATCCTCTGAAAGATCTGCCAGCATTCCCGCCTCAGCCAATGCATCAGCATCGCCCTTTAATGAATAAAAAAGATCCGGCAAGCTGTCAGACTGAGATGCCAGCTTGATTTTCTGGGTATGCTCATCCTGTGCAGCCCCCGTCATTTCGATTTTAATATCAGGATTCTGTTTCATAAATTCCTGTACTACTGCATATACCTGCGGTGCCTGATTTTCAATATCCGCAACATGCTCTGCAAACGTAAAGGTAATCTCATCGCCCTCACTACTACTGCTGCTGATACTACTATTGCTGTCGCTCTGCGTTGTCTTCGAAGTATCAGTATTCGCTTTACCACATGCCGGTAATGACATTATCATTGTTCCTGTCAGGATTAAACCCATTATACGTTTTACCATTATTTTCCCTCCCATTTGTTTCATGACTAAAATTCTATTTGCTCCAAAATCATGCCATATCCTTCACTAATACCTGTCTCTGTCTGGAAAGTACATAATTCTTTTGCAATTAAAACATACCTCCGGAGTAATGTCTTAATTCACATTTTTTGTAACTATTCAGAACTCCATTCGCAAACTCACTGCTGCGCAGTTCCCTTTGCTCATGTAGTTACATTTTATTTAATTAAAATTCTTACAGAATCCCTCACTATAAGCATCGGATCAATCACAAGCCGGACTGGAGTATGTTTCTTCTCAAGACCTGTTATTTCCATTAATATATTTTTGCATAGTGATCCTGCCGAATCGAAAGCATGACCTATCGTTGTAAACTTAGAGGCTGCTGCCCACGGGAGATCATCATATATAATCAGACTGATGTCCTGCGGAACCATAAACTTCATTTCCTTTAAAGCGCATACTGTAGAGGTTGCAATTGTTTCATTTACCGCAAGAATTGCAGATGGCTTTAATTCCTGAATCTTATTCTGAATTACTCCACGGATGCTGTCATTATATGGAATATCATATAAATAACGATCATCCACTTCTAATCCTGCTTCTTCAAAGGCCTTTCTATATCCATTGCTTCTCTGTGGAAATCCTATTCTGTATTTGTATAACATCAGGATATCTTTATGTCCATTTTGAATAAGATACTTTACTGCCTGATAGGTACCTAATTCATCGTCAAATAAAATCGCATCTGCTCCCGGATGTGTCTGCATAAAAAACTGTATTACCGGTTTACCATCGCTGATCATCTTATTAATTTCCGGATACTCCTGATTCGAAAATGTTGCAAAAATAAGCGCATCAACCTTCATCTGTTCCAGACAGGTTATATTTTGCTTTTCTCTCGTCAAATCCTCATTGCTAAACAAAGTGACAATATCATATTCATCACCCAGCTCATCAATGATCATCTGCATTAACGTATTGGTAAAAGGGTTCGTAACTTCACTAAACATCATGCCCAACAGCTTACGCTTCTTTATTATAGAATGATGCGAATAGTTCAGTTCATCACACGCCTTAAGCACACGTTCTCTGATTTCATCACGCGTTTTATAACTGTCACTAAAAACTTTATATACAGTTGATACTGATACTCCGGCTTTCTGAGCCACATCCTGTATAGTACTCATATTTCTCTCCTATTTTGAATTGTTATACTCACAATACACCTTTTCAGAAAATCTGTCAATGGGTTTTTCTTATTTTCTCCGTATTTTATTTATTATTCTCTGTTTATTCTCCGGTAATTCTCTGTTTTTATTTTGTTTTTCTTTTTTATCAGCTGTTTTTTGGTAACTATTCAGAGCCATGCAACTCTGAGGAATATATCCATCAGAGTGATGAGGCAGTATCAGTCCCAAGCGTGGAACTGCAGGTATGGAGCAATGCGGCGTTCTTTCGGAGTTCAAAGGGATTGCCATACTACGCTTCTGGTTGTTCCAAGCAGCTGTGCCATCTCAGGCATTGTAATAGTTGCCTCTTCCAGAAGGGCGTCTTTTTCTCTGTCTTCCTTTGTTCGATACCGGGACTGGCTTTTATACCAGTTCTGAAAGGATTCTTTTGGTATTCGTTTCCAGTAATCGACAATAACAGCTTCCATTTGATTTTTTTTGAGCAAATCATAAACAAGATAATCATCAACACCCAACAGATCCGCGACTTCCTTAACAGAATAGGACCAGGATTTTAATTCTTTCCCTGGTTCTTCTCCGGTAACTTTATAATATTTAATCTGATTGGCGTACCATTTTTCAAAGCTGGCAATATTGATTCGTATCTTTCCGGCAATCTCTTTTGATTCAAAAACATTTTTATGCACCAGCCAATATCGATCTGTCTTTTTTAATCCCAGCAGCTTTCCCATTTCCGGCACTGTCATCCAGGTCCTCTTTTGTGTTGGACGCCGTTTGTAGGGACTTTCTTCTGAAATCTTCGAAATGATTTCTTCCACATCGTCCATTTCCGGAACTTCTTTTTGTTTCATAATTGCTGTTGCCATTTGTTCTTCACTTCCTGTCTTTTTAGTGTTAGTGTTTTTTTCTTATATCATATCTCAAATCCAGAAAAAAATTTAGGATGTCGATGCAGACAATATCTGCCTGATCAACACCCTGTTTTTTACTATTCCAAGTTATCGAGCCAGTCATCGAAACTCTTCTTAGAGATGCGATACTTTCCGCCATCCAACTGGATCCACCGGAATTCCTTTTTCTTTAAAAGGTTATAAATAGTAGGTCTGCTGACTCCTAAGATTTCCTGTAACTCCTGAACTGTATAACATCTTTTCTCTGACATTTCTTTATCCTCTTTTCTTTGAAATATGAAAGAAAAATTATCCCTTCATATAACGAAACGCTCAGAGCATGTTTTACAGTGGTCAAAAGCAAATTTTTTTACTTTTTTTCTTACGAGTCTTCTTGCGAGTTTTTTTTAATGCCACTCGTACGAAACTCGTAACATTAGATTTCTGTATTTATCCTAAAATTAAGTAAAAGAAAAAGAGCATATGGAATTGAATCCATACACTCTATGATTACTGGAACTTTATTTCATTTTAATTCAACAAACTTTTGTTTATCTCGTTCTTAAGTTCATCTTTATTCTTGTATGTTCTCACTATCGGAATCGTACTCTGTCTGTTCTACATAATCTGCGGAACAGTCTCGTTTGTACGGATAAAAAAATAAACTGAGCCACGGCTGTTCCAACACGAAATCAGCCGTGGCCTTATTTATATCATTTTACTCTTTTTTGAAATAGAACAACACCACAGCAACAACTCAAATCGTTTTAAAATTCCAGACTATTCGCATTCAGCAAGAAATACTTCATTCCCATGATAACAAAACCTTCATCATTTCTCCAAGGCTTTTTGCTGCCATTTACAATGACGATCTTCTTGAAAGAGTCCGGGATATTACGCAGAGAATTGAACTCCTGCGTCTGTTTTTCTTCCGAAGTCATGTCATATGCAACCTGGATATAGTATCTCTGGTTTCCTTGATTCACCACAAAGTCAACCTCCAACTGCTTGCGAACACGTTTGCCCTCTTTATCCTTATCGAAGATATCCACGACACCCACATCAACATTGTAGCCACGGATCAACAGCTCGTTATAAACAATGTTCTCCATGATATGGGTAGGCTCCTGCTGTCTGAAATTCAAACGTGCATTTCTCAGTCCCAGATCAGTAAAGTAGTATTTCAGATTTGCACCGATATACTTTCTGCCCTTAATATCGTATCGGCTTGCCTTGGAAATCAAAAAGGCATCTGTCAAATGGTCGATATGCTTGGAGATGGTTTTATTAGCATAAGTCATCTGGCGCTCACTGGCAAATGTATTGGCAATCTTTGAAGGGTTGGTCGGTGCGCCGATTGCAGATGCAAGCACATCAACCAGAATCCCAATCTCATCCACGTTCTGAATCTTATTTCTTTCAATAACATCCTTCAGATAGACATTTGCAAAGATGTTCTTCAGATAGTCCGCTTTCTGTCGTTCGCTCTGGAAACTTACGATCTGCGGCAATCCTCCGTAGATCATGTAGTCATCCCATGCATCATCATAATCGCCGTCATAGACAGAATAAAACTCTGCAAAGGAGAGAGGGTAGATTCTAATCTCATCACCTCTGCCACGGAATTCGGTCACAATGTCGCTGGACAGGAACTTGGAATTACTTCCGGTGACATACACATCAATATTGCTCATGCGGAGCAGGCTGTTCAGCACTTCCTCAAATCGTGGCATGAACTGCACTTCATCAAGAAGCAGATAGTATTTGCCATCGTCTTTCATGGCATCTTTGATGTACTTGAAACACACCTTAGGATCTCTTAGTTCCTCATTTTCAATACCGTCCAATGCAATCTCAATAATATGATCAACATCAACGCCGTTCTCCAGTAAGTATCTCTTAAATATGGTAAACAGCAAAAAGGATTTGCCACATCTACGAATGCCGGTAATCACCTTTATCATTCCATTATCTTTTCGCTCGATCAGCTGCTGTAGGTAAACGTCTCTTTTAATCTCCATCGTTGCGCTCCCCATTTCCGTGCATCTGCACACTTTTTAGTAATGAGATTCTATCACAGAACGACCTGAATTTCAATATGTATTCCCATTTTATGTGCATCTACATACTTTTATGTAATGTTGATAAATATATTTTCAGATTTTTTTGATTGCAGTGTTTATAATCGACTACTCCAATCGTTATTATAGGTAAACAACAAAAAGAAGATGGTTCCGATGTTTCATTAAATATGTTCGTTAGTCTTTTACGCAAAGGATTCTATCCCCTCTGCGCCCTAATGCTTTTCGGATTCAGTTCAACAAACTGGATTTTGTTTTTTGATACTTATTACACTTTTGCTTTTTTTCTTAATCATACATATTGCTGCTAAAGTAATCAATACTGGAAAAGTAATTATGAATTAGTAAAAGAAATGATGTCACAATACGAAGTTTATGTGTTTGAAGCAGATAAAATGATACAAGGATTTGTAGGACTAAATGATAAATATATAGAAGGTATTTTTGTCTCCGATGAAATGCAGTCATGTGGCATAGGTAAGCTTTTATTAGATTATATTAAGGATAAAAAAGTTAGCTTACGATTAAATGTATACCAGAAGAATGCCAGAGCAATTTCTTTTTACCAAAGAGAAGGATTCATTATTCAATGTGAAGGCTTGGATGAAGCTACTAGTGAAAAAGAGTACACTATGCTATGGAAACGAAAATAGAAATCGGAATTTGGAGGATGTGAATGAGCAGCATGAAGAAAACAAAAGAAGGAATTAATTTGAAAAAACTCCTTAGGCTGAAGAATACAGGCAGTATCTTTGTGATTGCGGGACTTTTGATAATTTTGGTAATAGCGTCGTACACATATATTCTGCAAAGTTCTTACACTAAGACCGCCCTTGAAACAGAAATCACACGTGACACAGCGAGTGCAGATGCAGTACACAAACTTGTGAATAGAAGAATCGGCAAAGAAGATTTTGATCAAATCAAAGATCAATCTGATGAAAAGAAGCAATTATATAAGGATATTTCTTCATATTTCAATGAAATCAGAACACTGAATTCTACTCGATATATTTACACCGCTACAAAAAATGAAGAAGGAAAACTCGTTTATGTGGTAGACGGTTTGGATCCGGATGCGGATGATGTAAGACACCCTGGAGATTATATTGAGGAAGAAATGGTTCCGTATATTGATAGGGCTATTTCTGGAGAGAATGTGTACTCTCAGGATATCATTGATACAACATGGGGTCCGATTTTTACGGCTTGCTATCCTGTAAGAGCAAATCATGATGGGACAGGAGAAATCATTGGCGCATTTTGCATTGAAATGGATATGCAATCAGCTTATGGAATGGTTGAAAAGACGAATCATATTTCCATCATCTGCGGTTTAGTCGCAGGAGCTGTATTGCTTTTAATTTGTCTATATACCTATTATGTTTACCAGAAAAGCAAGGCAGAAGAGCAAAAACAAAAACAATTATTAATGACCGCCGCTAAGGAAGCAAATGCTGCCAACAAAGCAAAATCTGCGTTTTTGCTTAGTATTAGCCATGACATCAGAACGCCGATGAATGCCATTATTGGATTTACAAACATTGCGCTTCACCAGAACACAGTTTCAGATATTCATGATAGCTTGGAGAAAGTTCAAAAAAGTTCGAATCATCTTCTCTCTTTGTTGAATGACGTTCTGGATTTTACTCGCATTGAAAGTGGAAAAGTTACTATTTCGCCCGAGCCAGTGGACATTACTCAATTGACAGATAACGTCCAGGCGATTATGAATGGACTTCTTTATACTCGAGATCTTAAATTTGAAGTACATCGAGAAATCCCAAAGAACCCATATGTCCTTGCGGATGTTGTGCGTATCCGGGAAGTTTTGGTGAATCTTCTTGGCAATGCTGTGAAATTCACAAAGGACGGCGGAAAGATTACTTTGGATATCAGCAGTTACCCAGGAGCGGATGAGAAACATATCATAACTCGTTATGTTGTTCGAGATAACGGTATTGGCATGAGCGAAGAGTTCCAGAAAAAATTATTCGATCCGTTTTCACAAGAAGATGATGCTAATGCCAGAACTCAATATAAGGGAACCGGTCTTGGTATGGCCATCACAAAAAAATATGTGGATATGATGGGCGGTTCGATTGCTGTTGAGAGCAAAAAAGGTGTAGGTTCTACATTCACAGTGGAGATCCCACTGAAGTTGCCAGAACAGGTTATTCAATCAGAACAAAAACAACATCTGCATAGAGATTTGACGGGTATTCATGTTCTTATGGCTGAGGATAATGATCTAAATGCTGAACTTGCTACGATAATGCTGGAAGATGCTGGTATGACCGTAACACGCGCATCAGACGGAAAAGAAGTTGTGAATTTGTTTAAAAATCATCCACGAGGCACATACGATCTTATTTTGATGGATATTATGATGCCAAACATGGATGGACACCAAGCAGCAAAAGCCATTCGAGCCTTGGGTATAGAGCGGTCCGATGCAGTTACGATTCCAATTATAGCTTTGTCTGCAAATGCTTTTATAGATGATATTCAGGAATCCCTGAATTCAGGCATGAATGACCATATTTCCAAGCCGATTAATATGGCGGAATTAACTGATACAATCGCTAAATACATTAAATAACAAAAAAGGATTGCAAAGAGGTGGAACTGTATCTGGCCAGGAAAGGCAGTGCAGTTTCGCCTTTTTTGTGCTGTCCTTTTCCTTTCATTTCATGTAAAAGTTGGAACTACGGCGGAGCTACTATAACAGGTACATTTGTTTCTTTACCCTGAGACAAATTATAGTGATATTGTACAAAAATAAAATAATTTGAAATTTGCTGTGATTTTTTTTATTTTGATACGTTTATTATAAAGAGTAAATTCAGCAGAAAATGATCATCTCATCAACTAATAAAAAACCTGCGGCATAAGCACAATGTCGTGGGGCGTTTTTGGAAAGGAGTCTAAAACCTTTTATTATAAAAAAAAGATAATACATATTATAATCAATTTATCAGAAAATGTTGATTGATCATAACAACATTTGCATTTTGTGTTTTGAAGATATAAAATAAATCTCTATAGAAGGAGAATAAGACAATGTCAAAAGATGAATATTTAATTACAGATGCGCCTCTTAAAGCGCTGACTGTTTTTGCAATGCCTATGATTCTAGGCAGTTTTTTTCAACAAGTATATAATATGGCTGATTCTATTATTGTTGGTCAGTTTGTTGGCTCATCTGCACTTGCTGCAGTTGGTGCCTGCGCCGCACTTACGAATGTATTCATTTGTATAGCATTGGGTGCAGGTGTAGGTGCAGGGGTTCTTGTAAGCCGTTATTTTGGTGCCCGGGATTATAGCAAAATGAAAACGATTGTGTCGACATCATTAATTAGTTTTCTGATTCTAAGTATACTTCTGGGTCTGTTTGGATTTTGCTTTTCCCATCCAATGATGAGTTTATTACAGACACCTGCTGATATATTGGATGAAGCGGTACTGTACCTTCGAGTTTATTTTGTGGGATTTCCGTTTCTGTTTATGTACAATATCCTTTCAACGATGTTCACTTCAATCGGCGAATCAAAGATTCCGTTAGGTCTTTTAATATTTTCTTCGGTTTTAAATATATTTATGGACCTTTGGATGGTGGCTGGACTTGGTCTTGGTGTGTTTGGTGCAGCCCTTGCGACTCTTATTGCACAAGGAATTTCTGCAGTATTTTCACTTTTGATTTTCTTTAGTCGGATGCGCCGATATAAAAGTCACTTTAGCTGGTTTGACGGGCAGGAGTTACGTTCAATGCTTCGAATTGCTGTACCTTCGATTCTTCAACAGTCTACAGTGTCAATTGGGATGATGATTGTACAGGCGGTTGTAAATCCATTTGGTACACAGGCACTAGCGGGTTATTCGGCAACGATGAGAGTAGAGAATGTATTTTCACTAATATTTGTATCTATTGGAAATGCAGTTTCACCGTATGTTTCCCAAAATCTTGGTGCAAAGAAAATCGAACGTATCAAAAAAGGATATCATGCTGCACTGGTGTTAGATTTATGTTTTGCAGTTCTTGCTTTTATAGTTATTGAGACATTGCATACGCAAATTTCTTCGTTATTCTTAGGAAAAGACGGAACTGCTTTAGCTTATCAGGTATCAGGGGATTATATGAGATGGCTAGGCTACTTTTTCATTTTCATGGGTATCAAGATGGCAACAGATGGAGTCCTTCGTGGGCTTGGAATCATGCGGCCATTTCTTATTGCAAATATGGTAAATCTTGCAATAAGATTGTCAGTTGCCTTAATCTGTGCCCCTCGTTTTGGTATTGCATTTGTCTGGCTTGCTGTACCGGCTGGATGGCTCGCAAACTTTTTGATTTCTTATGCGGCACTCAGAAAATTATGGCCGATTAATAAGGTGGATTCAATTTGATATATAATTTGACAAAACAGCCGTTTCTCTATATAATCTCATTTTTGACAGTTGATTAGTTAAAAAAGTGCCACAATCCCTGTAAATACAAAGGGGTGTGGCACTTTTATCTGCATACACGAAATATAGTAATGTTTTATCTCCGCTTACTTTTTTTCTGAATTCCTTTCATTTTCCGTTTTGTTATGAATTGATAGTCCGTTCTGAATCCGCAGGTTTCATGGAGATCATCAGTGATTTCCTGACGTTCATATACCGGCATGAAGCCCTGTTCTTCTATATCCGTAAATTTTATGTCTTTTAAAGTGTGAAGTAATTGTTCTGTGGTATAAGTCCCTTTCAAGGAGCGGTTTAATAACCGGAAATGTAACAGAGCAAGAAAGTAGGTGAGGAAATGAGCCTTAATCCGATCTTCACGGTTTAAGTAAACGGGTCTGGCTTCAAAGTCTGTTTTCATAGTTCTGAAACAGGCTTCAATCTGCCATCTTCCTTACCCGAATATAAAACTTCTCGCTGCCTCTCTTTCACTCTTTTTGACTTCGTGTTCATTATTGAGCTTGTTGTTAATTGATAATTCAAGTATAATAATCTCTATACGAGAAATACATGTCTTGCGTGAGGACTTAAATATTGATAATCCTCATTTTTGACAATATACGGGGAGGAAATTCTCATGGGTAAACAATCCACCAGGGAGAACAAAACAATTTACCAGCTTTGCCGAGAAGCGGCAGGACTTACAAGAGCAGAGGCCAGTGAAAAAATGAATGCTGTCTCTGATTCAAAAATTGAAAAATTTGAATATGAAACACAAGAACCTACGCCTTATGATATCCTCCAGATGGCAGATGCCTATAAAAGACCAGATCTTTGCAATTATTATTGCTCTCACAAATGTGAAATAGGCCATCGTTATGTTCCAGAAGTAGAAATGACTGATCTGTCAAATATCATTTTGGAGACAATTGCCAGTCTAAATGAAATCAATCCTCTTACCGGTCGTCTGATCCAGATTGCCCGTGACGGTAAGATCAGCGATGATGAAATGAAAGATTTTGCTTATATTAGTAAAAAACTTGATGAAATTTCTTTAGCCATAGACTCTTTGAATCTTTGGGTAGATAAGACCGCCGGAGAACAGGGGCTTAATCTTGAGCTCTTAAATATCGAAAAAGAAAAATTAAAATAATCCATAACGCGACAAAAGGCAATGAACCATTTCTGACTCATTGCCTTTTCCTTTACATACGCTGTAATTGATTGACTATACTTTCTGTTTTCTTCCTCCTGATCGATTATGAATGTGACGTCACCAGTGCTATAATGCCACCGACAATCAACAATGGAAAAGCAATGTACATCAGTCCACCTACAACCATACCTATCAATATCACCGGGAAGAAAATAACTGTGCAAAGTAGTTTCATAATTCCCCAGGATGCTCTTAACCCAAAAACAAAAAATTTTCCAACAAACCAAATTATACAAATTGTAAATAATAACGATAACATTTTTTACTCCTTCTAAAACTCATTCTGACATGTGTCTTTCATTTTTTCTGTTCTTTTTCTGATAAATATTCAGATGTGTTCTTTATGCCAAGCTTATTACTGAATGCCGGATTTTTCTCCATCTTTTCTATTATCCGGATTAATCGAATTCTCTGTGCTGCTTCCATCTGATCACCCCATTTATATTCTGCTTTTTTGTTGATATTGTCACTATAACAAATTTATTTCTCATAATACACATCCACCATGAGGAATTGCATCTTTATATTTCTCGAATTTCGAGAATTCTGTCTTTATAATTCTCTATACAAAGTATATATCTATCTATGTTGTTTCTATTATAATAAACATATCCGAGTAACACTATGAATTATTATTAAAGGTAAAGGAGTCAGTAGTAATATGCGAATTGAAAATTTACAAAATGAAAACAGAAAATATGCAAAAAGCATCGGAAACTTCCATGTGCTTGAATATGTGCAGGATGCCAGCGTTTCACCTATGAATGCAATGAATGAGTATTTTATGAGTAAAATGAATGTCAGAAGAAGACAGGTTGTTATTGATATTGATAAAGACCATTCAGCTGTTATCCAGGCTGGTTCCATGCAGTGGATGGGTGGTAATGTACAAGCCACATCTGGTGTAAAAGGTATCGGGGATTTCCTTGGAAAGGCACTCAAGGGTGCGGTTACCAAAGAAACTGCGGTTAAGCCAGAATATGTTGGTGAAGGCTGCCTGGTACTGGAGCCAACATATAAATATATTATCCTGGCCGACATTGAAAAATGGGGTTCAGCAGGAATGACAATTGAAGATGGCATGTTCCTGGCTTGTGATGCAAATGTAAAAAGTAGAGTTGTAGCCAGAAAGAACCTTTCATCAGCCGTATTAGGTAGCGAAGGTCTGTTTAATCTGAGTTTGCAGGGAAATGGTGTAGCTGCACTGGAGTCTAATGTTCCCGAAGATGAATTGATTGAAGTCATATTGGAAAATGACGAACTGAAAATTGATGGAAACCTTGCCGTATGCTGGTCATCAAACCTTGAATTTACCGTAGAACGATCAACCAAAACACTTGTGGGATCAGCGGTTAGTGGAGAAGGCCTGGTAAATGTTTACCGCGGAACAGGACGGGTACTGATGTGTCCGGTTGCACCGACAACTTCCTTGTTTGAGTCCACCAACACCATGGCAGCTAAAGCTGCTGCTAAATCCAGCAATACATTTGGGAAATAAGCGTAAAACACATTCTCACGTAAACAACAAACGCCGGTATAGGATTATAAAAATCCTGCATCGGCGTTATTAATAATGGGGGACGGTGTTTGTGGCTTTTTTACTGTCCCTAGTGCCACTCTATTCCTATAAATTCGGTAAGCTTGTCGTCCCTGCAAACTTGAATTGAGATTTCATCTATTCCAAGTAATTTAATAATTGTTATATTTTATTATCAAATACCTCTCAAGCCCTTGAAAACACTAAGTTTATCACAGGTTAGCTTTCCCTTATTATTTCCCTTGTGTTATATCGTCCCGTCAGTGTTTACGAACTCTCATAAGGGCAAATACAAGGGCAAGAAAAATCTATAAAACAGTATAACACAAAATAAAAGTGACTTGGTGAACTGATTGAAATGCTTCTGATGTTTATAACGAATGATTGATTGAATGATAAGGAGATTCGATACGATGATAAAAATATTTGCAGAATACAATCCACACAGGAACAGCATTGATGTTTATACTTCTGCTGGTTATACGCTTCGCATTGACTGTTAGGAAGCTGAGAAGAACTTAAAGACCACTCCCGGATCGGATTGTGCACATTAAACGCACTTGCCATTGATGAGCCATTAGAATATGCCCAGTTATATCTTGACGGTTTCTCTTTCCATCTGACCGCCCCATACAGTGAAGAACGCCGAGAGGCGGCGTGAGAGTATGCCAGAGAACACGATGCTGCCGACAGGCTGAAATGATGTGGATTTGTTCATAGGTTTGTGTTATACTTCTTTAATAATTGGGCACCAAACAGAAAATGGAGGAATCTATGAAACATAACAACATTATAATCATGTCTGCATTAGCACTTGTGATTAGTTTAACCGGGTGCGGAAATACAAATAAGCTTTCCGAATATGACATGACCGGAATTAGCTTTATAGAATATACTGACATAGATACAGTATGCGAAGATAAAGAACTGATAACTGCTGGAAGCAATTTGCTATCTGACCAAGAGGACAATTTGCTCCTCTCCTATGTAGTAGATAGCGCTATTGAACTTTCTGCCGAGCTGGGAGATTATGACCATTTTGTGTTTACAAATCCCAAATGGATTGAAAACTTTGGCGATTCTGGCAAATTAAAACCCATAGAATATAGCAGCTTATCAAAAAGTATGCAAGAGTTTTTAGACAGTCAAATGCCGATATTGACAAACGACGGAAGTGTATTGCCAGAAGGAACAGGGTTATACGAATACGAAGGTGGCGGTCTGCTTGCATTTCCTGTAAATGTAACTCTTGGATCAGCGAAGCCGATAGAAGCAAAAAATCCTCTGGTTATGCTAATAGACAATCCGGCAGAAATACTGAAAGCTGATTCTTGTTTGTTGCCCTTGACCTCAAGTGGAAATGTGTTGTTTTTGGATAGCGATAATTTACAACAAGCTTTTGAAAATAGTGAGCTTAAAGATTACGGAGATATTCAAAAGTTTAATGAAAAATAACATTTTACAATTACATAACCAATCCGAGAGGACAGTCGAGAAAATCGATTGTCCTTTTTCTATGCCTATGAGCAGAAAGGAGCGACCACCCATGACAAAGCCAAGAGAGAAAACCCGCGAGGAGCTGCAAGCCGAGATTGAGGGGGGGGAAAGAAGAAAATCCGGCAGTTTGAAAATCGGGAAAAGATGTTGCGTCAGAAGCTATTCAAAGAGGAACGCAGAACGCGCAGCCACCGCCTTATCGTCCGGGGCGCAGTCTTTGAAAGTATTGTGCCAGAAGCAAAGGGCATGACTAACGAGAAATCTGCCACCTTTCTCCTGCTTCTTTGCCATGTTTATTTCTCCTTTTTTCAAGCGTTAAATTTAAATTTTCCTGTTATACAAACTGTTAAGGAAACAATCGGAGTTGGTGTAAACGAAAAAGCAGCCTTGAGT
>OATI01000725.1_pt1 | contig 22876 bp, 13 predicted proteins | sample 1494981 | NCBI WGS metagenome assembly OATI01 (sample SAMEA2579952, study PRJEB22360) | human gut metagenome
GTCGAGCACGACCCCGCCGCCCCCGTCACTGTGGCTCCCGGCCCCGACGAGAACGGCGAGTCCGAGGTCGAAGCCGCCGAAGGCGAGGTCGAGGAAGAGGACGCCAAGCAGGCCATCGCCGAATCCGCCGCCGTCTCCGAGTCCGGCGAATCCACCCTACCGGTCGCTGGCCCCGCCCCGATCAGCCATGCCGAAGGCAAGGTCCCGGCCAACAAGCGTCCGAAGAGCGACGAGCTCAAGACGCCGTGGGCCGACGGCCGCACCTTCCCCGGCACCGGCAAGAACGCCCCGTGTCCGTGCGGTTCCGGCCGCAAGTATAAGATGTGCCACGGCCAGAACGAGAAGTGACACATCTCTAGCTGAATACTGGGCATTGGCTTCCCTCTTCAAGAGGGGAGCCAATTTTGCTATATGGAAGATTCAAGGCCGCGAAATGGGAAGTCATTACAATTAGCGGCGAATATACATAACACGGCGTAGCAAAACGCCAAGGAGGGCATCATGGCCGAGATCACATGGAAGTCGATTCTCACCAAGCTGGTCGGGGGAGACCACCTTACTGCTGAGGAATCGGAGTGGTTTGTGGACGACCTGATGCAGGGCAATGCGAACCCGACCGCCGTGGGCGCCGCGCTCGCCATGCAGCAGCAGCTGGGACTGACCTCCGACGAGGTGCGTGGTGCCGCCAAGGCCATGGTCTCGCACGCCGTGCCGCTGAACGTTTCCGGTGAGACCACTGACATCGTGGGCACCGGCGGTGACGGCTTCGCCACCGTGAACCTGTCCACCATGGGTTCTGTGGCTGCTGCCGCAGCTGGCGTAAAGATTGTCAAGCACGGCAACCGTGCCGCCTCCTCGAAGTGCGGTGCTGCCGATGTGCTCGAAGACCTCGGTCTGCCGCTGGATCTGAAGCCGGAAGAGGTCGGCGAAGTCGGCGACGAAGTGGGTATCACTTTCGCGTTCGCCCGCACCTTCCACCCGGCCATGCGCTTCGTGGGCCCGATTCGTGCTGCGCTCGGCATTCCGTGCGTCTTCAATATTCTGGGACCGCTGACCAACCCGGCCAACCCGGCACACGTGGCCATCGGCTGCGCCAACCGCAAGGTGAGCCCGATTATGGCCGCTGTGTACGCCAGCCGTGGGCAGTCCGGTCTGGTTTACACCTCGCACGAGGGCATGGACGAGCTTGCGCCCACCGGTCCGGTCTCCGTCTGGGAGATTCGTGATGGCATAGTCACCGAAACCGATTTCGATCCGACCGTGGATCTAGGTCTGGCTAAGATCACCGTCGACCAGCTCAAGGGCGGCGTGCCGGACGTCAATGCCAACACATTCAAGGACTTCCTGGCCGGCAAGGACATCCCGTCCCGTACCACCGCGCTGCTTAACGCCGCATCTGCCATCGTGGCTGACGGCAACTTGGTTGGCAACGGCACTCTGGCCGAGCGTTTCGGCGAAGCTTACACTCTGGCCGAAAAGACCGTTGACTCCGGCAAGGCCGAAGCCCTGTTCAACAAGTGGATCGAAACCGCCAAGTCCAGGGCGTGAACTGAATTCAGATAAATGAGGGGGCCAGCCGAACAGCTGGCCCCCTCATTGGTATTGTCAACCAATTACTGTTGCGTATTGTCCTTGAGAGCGCTATACGCGCGCCCCGTCGTCGTAGTAGCCGCCTTGGTCTCCGGGACGGTCTTTACGGTTGAGGATTTTGGCAACCAGTCCGCCCAGTCCCAGAATGACGCCCAACCCGAAGAGGATATTGAGCAGTGCGCCCAATAGGGGAATCGTATTTAATCCGGGGACGAATATCATCACTGTTTCGCCGACAAGACCGATGATGAGCAACGCCACCAACAACATCGTAGACGCTTTGACCGGGCCAAGATCCGGGTTCGGGGGAGTGAATCCGCCGTCATCATAGGCGTCCATGACATTATCGGTGTCCAACCAGCCGGAACCGGTGAAATCGCGCGGACCACCCTTACGGCCTCGGTCTGGGCGTGCGTCATCGGTGAACGAGCCAATGTCAAGATCATCCACTGAAAGCAATGCTTCCTTCTCTCGTTTCTTGGCTTGCTTCTCGAACTTCTTGGCCTGACGGGAGGATGCCACGTCGTTTAAATCGGCTTGGTGCTCGGCCTCGAACGCCGCCCAAGCGTCATCCAGATTGCCTATGTCATGCTTTCCGGACGGCATGGAGCCGTTGCCGTTGGCGTTATGTCCGGTATCGGTTGCCTTTTGCGGATCCGCGGGCGTGGCCGAATCTCGTCCATTGCCCGGCGTGGGGATTGGCTGCTCTCCGTCGACATTGCTATTCTGGTTGTCAGTCATAACTGTCACTCTAATCACGCGGCCGGCCAATAGCCAGTCCGTTTGAGGGAGGAATGCTAAGTGCTCTACTGGTTCTTCGTCAAGGTTCTTGGACCCATCGCGCGTCATCGTCTTGGACCCACCGCATCGGGGCTCAATAATGTGCCTCGCACCGGCGGTGCCATCATTGCCGCGAATCATCTGGCCGTCATCGATGATGCGCTGATTCCGATTACCTGCCCGCGTATGGTGCACTTCATGGGCAAGGCCGAATACTTTGAAGGCAAGGGGCTGAAGGGCAAGTTCAAGAAGTGGTGGTTCACTTCCGTGGGCGTGTTCCCCGTGGACCGTTCCGGTGGCAACAAGTCGCTTGGTGCTCTGGAGCACGCACGTGAGATTATCGAAGATGGACACCTGTTCGGCATCCACATTGAGGGCACGCGAAGCCCGGATGGTCGCATGTACAAGGGGCACACCGGTGTGGCACGGCTTGCGCTTGAAACCGGTTGTCCGATTGTACCGACCGCTATTATCGGTTCGCGCGAACTGCAGAAGCCGGGCACGGTGATTCCAGCCAAAGGCAAGACGCAGGTGATTTACGGTAAGCCTATTGAGGTTGAGAAGAAGACCGCCGACGAGATCACCCATGATGATTTGCGCTCGCTGACCGACCGTATTTCTGCGGAAATCCAGAAGATGAGCGGTCAGGAGTACGTGAACGAGTACGCCCAGAAAGTCAAGGAAGAGCTGAAAGCCCAGAAGGCCGCTGAAGAAGAAGCATCTGCAGAATAACCCATAATGAAGCTCCCTCATCAGAGGGAGCTTTTGATTCTCACACCACAGTCAGCGTGATAACGGTTGGAGTGCCGTTTTCGTCGCGTAGACGCACCGTTTCTCCGGCATTGGGACTCTGGATACGCACCACATGGGTAATGTCGCCCAGCGGTGCGGATTTCTTGACAGTGAAGCCCAGCTTCTTCAGCTGTGCGGCTGCCGCGTCATACTGCTGACCCACCACATTCGGCATCACCGTGGTCTCAGGTCCCTTGGACACCACCACGTCTACGCTGTCGCCCCATTTGAGCTGCGCGCCAGCGTCTTGGGAAGCGGAGATGACCTCGCCTGCGGCAATCTTGTCATCGAATTGTTCGGTGATGTTGGCGGTGAGCTTGAGCTCATCGAATGCCGCTTGCATCTCATCCTTGGTTTTGCCGACTACGTCAGGCATGCTGACAGGCATGGGACCCTTGCTGAGCGTCACTGTCACTTCATCATTGTGCTTGATCGTGGTGCCGGGGTCGGGGCTTATGCTGAGCGCTGCGCCTTCCGGCTTATCCAGCGAATACTCGTCCTTCGAATCATCGTGCTTGATGTTGTCGAAGCCCGCTTTCTTCAACGCGGACAGAGGGTCCTTGCCGTTCGCGGAATTCGTATCGAGGACATCGTTCGGAATGGTGACCATGTGTACACCCTGCGAGACCGTCACCGTCAGTTGCTGATTGTGACGCTTGCTGACGTGACTGCCTACAACAGCGTTGTTTTCACTCACCGAGGCGGAGACGATCTTGCCTTCGGCGATGTCGTCGCTGTACTGCTTCTCGGCCTTATAGGGGATTCCTGCCACCTTCAGCGTGCTCTCATACGTGGCCCAGTCAGCACCGGACAACGAGCACTCGGTGTCCTCCTTACACGTCACGTCATCGGGCTTGGGCACACTCCAATAGCTGCCGGGACCTGCGAACCACCACCATGCGCCGGTTCCGGCAGCTACAGCCAGTACCAGAACAATCACCAAGGCGATGATGAGCGGCTTCTTGTTGCGCTTTCCGTCCGTTGGCTTGGCATCGGGGCTTCCGGCATCGTCTTCAGCGGCGAGCACCTGGTCGAAATCATCCCCGGTCTTTGCCAGAATCGTTGTCTCATTACCGGGGTTGGGCATGACTTGCGTAAGGTCTTCTCGTGCGGAAGACGCATTGAAAGCGGTGGTCGGGGCGGTGGGAGGCTCCGGGGGCGTGTCAGAGCTCTGCCTAGGAGCGGTCTCCGGCGAAACCAGTCCGCCAACCAAAGCCGGTGCGGTAGCATCGGTTCTGGCGGCATCCGCAGACTCGACATGCAAACGATATTGCCATGCCTCCATAGGGAGTTTGGCGGCCAATTGACGAAGTTCCTGGGCGGCCTCGGAGCCGTTCGCAGGACGAGCCTCGACCTGGCGGGCGGTCAGGTGCGCAATGAACGAGGCCACGGATAGGTCAATATCCGGGCAGACCGTGGCTATGGATGGGACATCCTCATGAACATGCTTGAACACGAGCGTGACCGGATTATCGGAATCGAACGGCACCTTGCCGGCAAGCATCTCCCAAGCCATGATGCCCACGGAATACAAATCGCCTTGTGGGGTGGCCTGATTATTCTCGATCATTTCAGGAGCCAGATAGGCCGCAGTGCCCAACAGCATGCCGGTGGAACTCAGCGTTGCTTGGCTGGCGGCCTTGGCCAGACCAAAATCAGTGATTTGAACGTGGCCGCGATCGTTGATCAGGATGTTTTCGGGTTTGATATCACGATGTACCACGCCCGCACGATGTGCCGAAGCCAAGCCGTCCAACGTTTCCGCGATAACGCGCAGTGTCTCGCGGACGGAGAATGTGCCTTGAACGTTCATCTCATGGCGCAGATTGACGCCATGCACATATTCCATAACCAAAAAATCAAGGCCATTGAACTCACCGGTGTCGTAAACCTGAACGATATGCGGGTTTGCGATGGCCGCGGCTGAATTGGCTTCACGGCGGAACCGCTCCACGAACTGATCTCGATGCGGTCCCTGTGCCAGCTGCGTGTGCATGACCTTGATCGCCACAGTACGGCCCAAACGCTCATCGACCGCCTCATACACGGTGGCCATGCCGCCTTCGGCGATATTGCGCACGATGCGGTAGCGTCCCTCAATCATCTGTGTGGGCTCGTTCTCACTCATGGTTGTACTGCACGGTTCCTTTGATAAGACTGAACACCGTTTAGTCTACATGGCACTGGCTACGCTTTGGAAACACGGACGCATCGTTTTCACGGGTGTTTTGCCCGGCGAAACCTAACGAAGATTTTCGGGAACGAACCGTGCACATGCTGCAATCAGATGGTTTTCGGCCTCGGGTTCCAGATTGAGATTGGCGATTGCTGCGCGGGATTCCAGCCACAAGGCGTGAATACGATTGCGGGAACGTTCGACGGCTCCAGTTGATTGGAACAGCGCGATGACAAATGCCACCTGATCATCAGTGCGAGCGTCGGACTCAAACAAATCGATAAGTTGTTGCCGGTCCTGCGTACCCGCTGCGGCCAGTGCGTCGGCCAGCAGCACCGTGCGCTTGCCTTCTCGGATATCGCCGCCCACTGGTTTGCCGGTATTCCGGCTGGAACCGACAACATCCAGAAGATCGTCGGCAAGCTGGAAAGCCAGACCAAGAGGCCGTCCGACCGCCAATGCCTGCTGCCATGCTTCAGCGGGGTCAGCGCCGGCTGCCAGCAGAGCGAACAGCAACGGTGCAATGGTGGTGTAGCTTGCGGTTTTCCACCGGAAGACGTTCAGCGAGACATCTACCAACGCATCCGGGTCTTCGAGTGGCGTTAATTCTACAGCGAGATCCAGTACCTGGCCAATTTCCACTTCGCGTTGCATGGTCAGAAACGCTTCGTTGATAGCGTCGGTGTTGTCAAGACGGCGCGCGGCCCGGCGCGCAATTTCGATGCATGCGGTGGCCAGAATGTCTCCAAGCATCAGACCAAGCCCGTGGCCGATGGCGCCACTGTGCACAGCCTGTTCAAGAGCACGGTGCGCGGACGGTTTGCCGCGGCGCAAATCGGATTCGTCGATGATGTCGTCATGCACCAGGGCAGCGGTCTGAAATACTTCTATGGCACACGCGAGATCAGTCATGGCGTCACGCATATCAGGAGTAGAGCTGCCGGTCTGGGCCATCAGAGCATCGAAGGCATCCAGGGTCAGCAACGCCCGCAGTCGTTTGCCTCCCTGGCTGGAGGCTGCGGCCTGATCGACGACCTGTGCCATCACGGGTTTCAAGGCGTCGGATACCTCATCGGTATCAGGGGCGGCAGTCAGCTCACGCACCAGCTGTATGATGCGCGGTTCGATGATTGCAAGGTCGTCAGCAGTTGTCCACATGACTAATAACTTATCCACAGGTTATGAAGAACACAAGAACGTTGGAAAACCGGGGGTTGCGAAGCTGGAACCACAAAGGTCGGTTTTTGCCCGGTTTACGGCGCCGCTCATGCATAGTGGGCATACGCCCATTCGAGCGGGCGCACACAAGATAAAGCCTTAATTTGCGAGGCATGGAAATCACGTCGAGGAGGACATGATGAACGCGAAACGGAAAACCCGCAAACATGCGGAATCCAAATCTAATCTTTTTGATGCCGATGCCTTGGAGGAACTTTCTCGTTTGTTCCATGAGACCAGGCAGACGCTTGGTCCGCAGCAGGCAGATGCCGACTGGATGTCGGATCCACTGGATGAGTGGCTGGTCAATCTGGACAGCGGGGAGACGGTATTGGATCGTGACACTATGGCTGCGTTCGCGGTCGGCATGAATGAAACGCTCTCGATACGCGATGCCCTGATTCTCTCTCTGATTATTGACGAACAACGATGCCCCAAAACGCAACTTATGGAATTTGCCGCACGGCCGCACAGCAAACGGAATAAGCGTCGTATGGGCGAATTACTGACTGTGGCTTTCGAGGACGAGGGCATCGTGCCAGATAAGGAACGCTGCCATGCAGGCATTGCCATGCTTCTCGATATAGCCGATGCGGCGCCAGTGCCATATTGTGTACAGCCACTGGCTGTGGTGGCCTACACCTTATGGTGGTTGGGCGATTCCCGAGCAGTGACCATGGCCCTGCAGTGCCTATTGCTCGATGAGGAATGTTCTCTGGCGGCCATGGTGTTTTCCGCTGCGCAGCGGGGTGTGGCGCCGGCTTGGTGCTCGGGGTAGAGGGCTCAAAATGGTGTAATCGGCTGTGCCTTGAAGGGGCGGTGCGAAGAGTGGCGCGCTCGGACAGTGACATGAACCTTGTTCGATATGGGAATAATCGTCCGTGGAGGGTGGTTTACTCACATAGTTGACGATTTGCCCTTGCCAGAAGTGTGCCCATGTGGTATGCGCACTGCGAGGCAAGAGATCAGGAGGAGCAGTTTTGGCCACGAAGGAAACGACGGCAACCAAGCAGACAGCCGAGTCCAGCGAGGAGACCGAGACCAAGAAGAAGGCCAGCTCTACCACCGCGCGTAAGACCTCCGCCAAGAAGACCAAGGCCACGAAGGGCACCACGGCTGCCAAGACCGGTGAGAAGACTTCACGTAAGACTTCAGCCAAGAAGGTCAAGAAAGAGGAGGAGCTTCCTCAGAACGACATCAGCCAAAGCGATGACCCGGAAGATCTTGACGTCGATAACCTTGATGAGGATCTTGACGACGTCGAATCCGAGGACGTCGATGATCTTGAAGATGCCGATGCCGAGTCGGACGACGAAGACATTGACGATGAGGATGACGAAGACGAGGAAGACGAAGGCAAGGCCGCATCGAAGGCTCCTGAGCAGCCCAAGGAAAAGGGTGCTTATGTGGTTTCCGACACGGATGATGAAGAAGAGAACATCATCCCCGCCGGCAATCCGAAGCGTCGTGTGATTGCGGCAGGCGCCACCGCCGACCCGGTCAAGGACTACCTCAAGCAGATTGGTCGCGTCAGCCTGTTGAACGCCGAACAGGAAGTTGACCTGTCCGAGCGCATCGAGGCCGGCCTGTACGCCCAGCATCTGCTCGATACCGAAAGTGAAGGCATGGAGTTCAAGCGCAAGCGTGAACTCAAGTGGGCCGCCGCCGACGGCAAAAAGGCCAAGGATCATCTGCTGGAGGCCAACCTGCGACTTGTGGTCTCGCTTGCCAAGCGCTATACCGGCCGCGGCATGCTGTTCCTCGATTTGATTCAGGAAGGCAACCTTGGTCTGATTCGTGCCGTCGAGAAGTTCGATTGGAAGAAGGGCTTCAAGTTCTCCACCTACGCCACGTGGTGGATTCGTCAGGCCATTACCCGTGCTATGGCCGATCAGGCCCGTACCATTCGTGTGCCCGTGCACATGGTCGAAGTGATCAACAAGCTGAGCCGTGTGCAGCGCCAGATGCTGCAGGATCTGGGCCGTGAGCCTACGCCGGACGAGCTAGCCCGCGAGCTGGACATGCCGGTCGAAAAGGTGCAGGAAGTGCAGAAGTACGGCCGCGAGCCGATTTCCCTGCACACCCCGCTCGGTGAGGACGGCGATTCCGAGTTCGGCGATCTCATCGAGGATACCGATGCCATTGCTCCGTCCGATGCAGTGGCGTTCTCCCTGCTGCAGGAGCAGTTCAAGCAGGTGCTGGAAACCCTGTCTCCGCGTGAGGCCGGTGTGATCAAGATGCGTTACGGTTTGGAGGACGGCCAGCCGAAGACCTTGGACGATATTGGCCGTGTATATGGCGTGACCCGAGAGCGTATCCGCCAGATCGAATCCAAGACCATGTCCAAGTTGCGCCACCCGTCCCGTTCGCAGACCCTGCGCGACTTCCTGGATCAATGACGGTCGGCCTGCTTAGCAGGCCGACTGCGCGAGGAGTTTGACAGCCCACAGGGCTGTCAAACGACGGAGCCATCCGTTGAAGGCTCCCCTGAAGAGGGGAGCCAAATTATTAGAAAATAGGACTGTATGCCCAAAGAAGAATACGGCGCTAAGGATTTATCCGTCCTTGAGGGTCTGGACGCGGTACGCAAGCGTCCGGGTATGTACATCGGTACCACGGACTCGCAGGGTCTTATGCACTGCCTGTGGGAGATCATCGACAACTCCGTCGATGAGGCGTTGGCCGGTTTTTGCAACAACATTGTCGTTACTCTGCACACTGATGGATCGGTGGAAGTCGCGGACAACGGCCGAGGCATTCCGGTCGATAAGGAACCGAAAACCGGGCTATCCGGCGTGGAAGTTGTCCTGACCAAGCTGCACGCGGGCGCCAAGTTCGGCAATTCGTCCTATAACGCGGTCGGTGGCCTGCACGGTGTGGGCTCTTCTGTGGTCAACGCATTGAGTTCCCGTCTTGATGTGGAAGTTGATCGTGACGGCAAAACCCATCACATGGCCTTCCATCAAGGGCATCCCGGCGTATACGCAGACGCTGATCCAGTCAACCCATCTCCGGACTCGCCGTTCAAACGTACCCGTAAGAACAAGCCCACCGAGCTGGAAATCATCGGCAAGGTTTCGCCCAAGACCACCGGAACCCGCATTCGTTACTGGTACGATCCGGAAATATTCAATAAAACTGCTGAATTCTCATATGAGCAGCTCATCGACCGTGTGCGTCAGACCAGTTTCCTAGTGCCCGGTCTTAAAATCACCATCGTCGATGAGAACGTGCCGGAAGCCAACGGGGCCGATACGGTCGGCACTGAGCCCAACGAAGATGTCGCAGTCGTAGCCGAATCACTGAATGCGAACGAAACGACTAACGCAACCGAGTCATTCTCCGGCGAAGACTCCCCACTTGACGGATTCGCCGAGCTTTCGGACGATGCGTCTGTTGACGGCGATACCGAGGCTCCGGACGAGGAGGATTTCTCGCTGTCATCCGCCACTGAGGTGGTTGATGGCGCTTTTGGTGAACAGCCTGCCCATCCGCGTACGGTCGAATTCCTGCACACCGGTGGCGTCAAGGATTTCGTGGACTTCCTGTCCAAAGGCGAGCCCATCTCCGATATCTGGCGCATTCAGGGTGAGGGCACCTACAAGGAAGAGACCCAGGCCGTGGGCGAGGGCGGCGAACTGCATGCCCAGGAGATCGAACGCACTTGCGGCGTAGACATCGCCCTGCGTTGGGTGAATGGTTACGACACCACGATCATGAGTTTCGTGAACATCGTGGAGACGCCTGGCGGCGGTATGCACGTGGACGGCTTCATGAATGCTATCACCAAGCAGATTCGCAAGGCCGTGGAAGACAACGCCCGCAAGCTCAAGGTGAACCTCAAGGACTCCGCCATGAAGGTGGAGCGTGACGATATCCAGGCTGGGCTCGTGGCCGTGGTCACCGCACGTGTGGCAGAACCGCAGTTCCAGGGGCAGACCAAGGATGTGCTTGGTACCGCGCAGGTCAAGCCGATCGTCACTAGGCTCACCGACAAGCAGTTCGGCGAGATGATCACCGGTTCCAAGCGCGGCTACAAGGAGCAGTCCGCCCGCGTGCTGGAGAAGATCGTCGGCGAGATGCACGCGCGTATCCAGTCGCGCAAGGCCAAAGAGGTCACGCGCCGCAAGAACGCGCTCGAATCCGCTTCCATGCCGGCCAAGCTGTCCGACTGCCAGCCGGGCAACGACGACGTGGCCGAACTGTTCATCGTCGAAGGTGATTCCGCACTCGGTACCGCCAAGGCCGCCCGCAACGCCGGCTTTCAGGCGCTGCTGCCGATTCGAGGCAAGATCTTGAACGTGCAGAAGGCCTCGATCACACAGATGCTGTCCAATAAGGAATGCGCGGCCATCATCCAGGTGGTGGGCGCTGGTTCGGGCCAAAGCTTCGACATCGAACAGTCGCGTTATCACAAGATCATCATGATGACTGATGCTGATGTGGATGGCGCGCACATTCGTATTCTGCTGCTGACGTTGTTTTACCGGTATATGCGCCCGCTTATCGAACATGGTTACGTGTATGCGGCCGTGCCTCCGCTGCACCGTATCGCGCTGACCGGCTCGCATAAGGGCGAATACATCTACACGTATTCCGATGACGAATTGGCCGGCAAACTGGCCGACCTCGATAAGAAGCGCATCGGCTACAACGATGATATTCAGCGGTACAAGGGTCTCGGCGAAATGGATGCCGATCAGCTGGCAGACACCACCATGGATCCGCGCACGCGCATGCTGCGCCGCATTCGCATGGAAGACGCCGCCCAGGCTTCCGAGATCTTCAATCTGTTGATGGGTGATGAAGTGCCGCCTCGCAAACAGTTCATCGTGGATAACGCCGATGACTTCGACCGTTCCAAGATCGATACCTGATCGAAGACGTCGCTGATAATGACATCGTGCTTACCGAGAATTTCCGTAATTGGCGTTTGAGGTGAGCACGTTGTCATATGTTTTATGCGTGTTGCCCATGAGTTATTCGATAGACTGATGACATCGTTATCACAGCCAGTGTCGTCTATGGGATAGGAAGTGGGTTATGGCCAGTCTGCTGCTTGCCGTCATCTACGTGGCGTTTATCAGCTTGGGGTTGCCGGATTCCCTGCTGGGGTCGGCATGGCCCACCATGAGCCAAGATCTGAACGTGCCGGTATCTTGGGCGGGCGGCATTTCCGCGGTGATTTCCATGTTTACCATCGTCTCGGCGTTGCTTTCGGACCGTATGACGTTGAAATTCGGCGCGGGCAAAGTCACTGCAGTTTCCGTGGCGCTGACCGCAATGGCCTTGGCCGGCTTCTCCGTCGCTCCGAATTACTGGGTGTTGTTGCTGATTGCCATACCATACGGTCTTGGCGCAGGCGGCGTTGATGCGGCGTTGAACAACTACGTTGCCATTCATTACGAAAGCCGGCATATGAGCTGGTTGCACTGCATGTGGGGCGTCGGCGCATCGGTGGGGCCGTACATTATGGGCTATGCGCTTTCGCAAGGCCAAGGCTGGCCATGGGGTTATCGGTACATCGCCATCCTGCAAGTGATGCTGACCGTCATTTTGGTGTTCAGCCTGCCGTTGTGGAAGAAGCGTGGTATTGCCGCAGCCGGCGAATCATCCGGCGAAACCGCGCAGTCGGACGAAAACACTGATGGAGAGACGGTCGCCGAGCGTAAACCCCTTGGCGTTGCCGGTGTACTGGCCATACGCGGCGCCAAAGAAATCCTCGTGATGTTCTTCTGCTACTGCGCCATCGAATCCACAGCTGGTCTATGGGCCTCCAGCTACATGGTGATGCACAGCGGCATCGATAAGATCACCGCCGCCAGCTGGGCCAGCCTATTCTATGTAGGCATTACTGTGGGCCGCGCGCTTTCCGGCTTCCTGACCATGCGATTCAAGGACCCGGTTATGATCCGCCTCGGCCAGGTACTGGTATTGGCTGGTATCCTCGTTATGTTTGTGCCGTTGCCGCGTCATCTTGGTGTGGTTGCGGGGCTGATTATCGTAGGCCTCGGCTGTGCGCCCATATACCCATGCGTGATTCATTCGACTCCCGTCTACTTCGGCGAGGATAATTCCCAGGCCATTGTCGGCGTGCAGATGGCCTGTGCCTATGTGGGATCGCTGCTGATGCCGCCGCTATTCGGCGTCATCGCGCAGTATGTGACCATCAGCCTGTATCCATGGTATTTGCTGGTGCTGTTGGTGCTCATGGTGGCTATGCATGAGCGTCTGCGCAAGCTGCGCGGCTGACCGTGTGCACGTTTGGGCTCTCCGTCTACTATGCTTGTAGCCCATGGCGATAAGTGAAGAAGAACATGAACAGATGCCGGAGCCCGTACGGGAAGGACTGGAAGCGCTGAAGGATGCGCAGGGCTCGGTAATCGTAATTGGTTCGATGAATGCCGATTACACAGTGACGACTAAACGACTGCCCAAGCCGGGCGAGACCGTCCAGGGCGGTGCCATGAAGGTGATGCCCGGCGGCAAGGGTGCAAATCAGGCGTCCGCTGCAGCCCGTCTCGGCTTGAACGTCCAGCTGCTGGGTGCAGTGGGCGACGATGCCAATGCGGATTTCCTGCTGAGCAAACTGGACGAGGCCGGCGTTGACACCGCCGATGTCCTGCATGTCGAAGGCCCCAGCGGCACCACGGTGATCACCGTCAGTGCCGAGGGGGAGAACACCATCGTCTATTCTCCGGGAGCCAATTCCAAGGCGGCTGCGGGCTATGTGCAGTCGCATCGATTGACCATCGCCGGTTGCTCGGTGCTGGGACTGTGCCTGGAAAGCCCGATTTCCACCGTGGTCGCCGCCGCTCAGACTGCGCATGACGCCGGTGTGACTGTGCTGCTCAACGACTCGCCGTTCATGGATGAGCTGCCCCATGAACTGGTGGAGGTTACCGATATCCTGCTGGTCAATCAGCATGAAGTGGCCCAGCTGTTGGGGCTGCCGGACGGCGATGTGGAGTCGCTCGACTGGTATGAAGTCGCCGAACGATTCACGGATTACGGCTTTGATCGCGCCATCGTGACGCTTGGTGCATCCGGTTCCGTGGTGATCGAAAACGGCCGTTGGCATCGTGTGTCTGCAGCGCAAGTCAAGGCGGTGGACACCACCGGTTGCGGCGACTCGTTCATGGGCACCGTGCTTGCGGGGCTTGCCGCCGGCTATACGCTGCTGCAGTCCGCGCAGATCGGCTCCTATGTTTCCGCCTATGCCGCCACGAAGATCGGCGCCCAAAGCGCCTACGGCACCGCCGACGAGGTCATCGCATACTTCAGCTGAGACCCGATCGGTTCCCCTCTGTGATAAGACTGATTCCTCACAAGGGACGGTCATGATGTGATTCCCTTTGCCCCCTCTCTGACGAGGGGCTCCCGTGAAGCGGGTGAGGGAGAGATGCGCAGGCCCCGCCTGCGAGCAATGGACTCCCAACCGGAATCTTCACGATGTTTCCCCGCATCGCTATAATCGAACATATGTGCGAAAGCTTGAGTCTGTTTTCTGAACCTACCAAAGCGTGGTTCGAACATGCCTTCGGTCAGCCGACCGAGGCACAGGCTCAGGCATGGCCGGCGATCCATTCCGGACGGAACGTATTGGTCATCGCTCCTACTGGCTCCGGTAAAACATTGGCCGCGTTTCTTTCCGCCATTGACCGGCTGATGACCGTGTCTCGTACGCGGCGTGCGGGCGTGCGTGTGCTGTATGTTTCGCCATTGAAGGCGCTCGCAGTCGACGTGGCCAAAAACCTCGAACAGCCGTTGGAGGGTATCGCTGCGCAATGTGAGGCGCAGGGGCTGCCCGCGCCGAAAATCGCGGTTGCCAACCGGTCCGGCGACACCACTGCTCAGGAGCGTCGGCGCATCGCCTCCCATCCGCCGGACATCCTTGTCACCACGCCCGAATCGCTCTATTTGCTGCTCACTTCCAAGGCCGGGCGGATTCTCGGCACCGTCGACACGGTAATCGTCGATGAGATTCATGCGGTAGCCGGTACCAAGCGTGGTTCGCATTTGGCATTGAGCCTTGAACGGTTGGAAAACCTGGTCGCCGAATCGCGCAGACGCGACGCGATGGACCGCAATGACGGCGAATCCAAGGTTTCGGATGATTCCGGTAATGAACCTCTTCTGCAGCGTATCGGGCTGTCCGCCACGGTCAATCCGCCCGAAGAAGCCGCACGTTTTCTGACAGGCGGCAGACCGGTTACCATCGTGAATCCCGGCGGCAGGCCCGCGATGGATCTGCGTATGGTCGAACCACTGGAAAACATGCGCGATCTGCAATCTGTGAACGCCAAGCAGCGCGTCGGCGGTGTGGACTCCGAACGTCCGACTCCGCATATCAGCGGTGTTACGCCGGCCATGCAACGGTTGGCGGAGCACAAGGGAATCGTGCAAACGGGCGATTCCGGTTTGTCTGCGGGTGGGAATGGCGTGCTGGTCGGCGGCGAAGCCGGTGCTGGTGGAGATGACGCCCTGTTGTCGGGCGAGCGTACGACAGGCGGCGCCTTTGACTCCGCTGTGCTGGTCGGTGCGGCCGGAGACCGGACTTCTGGCTCCATCTGGCCGGTTGTGGAACGCAGCGTGCTTGATGAGATTCTGGCACATCGCACCACGTTGGTGTTCGTCAATTCGCGTGGCGTGGCCGAGAAGCTCACTGCGCGGCTCAATGACCTTTATGCACAAACCCGGCATGAAGTCGATCCCGACTTGGTGCGGGACATGGGGTCGCCCGAAGGCCGTGAGGGTTTCGCCTCGCATTATGATGCGGTGGTCGGTTCCACCACCATGCTGGTCGGCTCGCATGAAGGCGATGACGTCATCGCCATGGCCCACCATGGTTCGGTCTCCAAAGAGCGACGAAAGATGATCGAGGAACGGCTCAAACGCGGCGAATTGCGTTGTGTGGTGGCCACCTCGAGCTTGGAACTGGGCATTGATATGGGTTCGGTCGATCTGGTGATTCAGATTGACACGCCTCTGTCTGTTTCCTCGGGTTTGCAGCGGGTGGGCCGTGCCGACCATCAGGTGGGCGGTGTCTCGCATGCGTTGTTCTATCCGTTGACCCGCCAGCAGATCGTTACCGGCGCCGCCAGTCTGGAGTCCATGATCGCCGGCGATATCGAGCTGCTTGCCGTATTGAAGAATCCGCTTGATGTACTTGCCCAGCAGACCGTGGCCGCCGCCGTGATGCATGACCTCAAAGCGGACGACTGGTATGTCACCGTGCGCCGGTCGGCACCGTTTGCCGATTTGCCGCGTGACATGTTCGACGCGGTGATCGGCATGATGTCCGGCGAATACAACACCGAGGAGTTCTCCGCCTTCCGGCCGCGACTGGTGTGGAATCGGGATAACGGTCTTATCTCGGCACGTCCTGGCTCGCAGAAAGTGGCGGTCACTTCAGGCGGTACGATTCCTGATCGAGGCCTGTACACCGTGGTATTGCCTGAGGTGGATGCCGGCAAAGGGCAGCGCCGTGTGGGCGAACTCGATGAGGAGATGGTCTATGAATCGCGTGTCGGCGATGTGATCACACTCGGCACTTCCACATGGCAGATTCAGGACATTACGCGCGACCGTGTGGTCGTCACTCCGGCGCCCGGACGAACCGCCCGACTGCCGTTCTGGCATGGTGAGGGAGCTGGACGTGACTACGGTTTCAGCCGCGCCATAGCCCGCTTCACCCGTGAAATCGCCGACGGATTGGTGATGGAGCAAGGTGGCTATTCTGGCTTCCCTCTCCGAGGGGAGCTGTCCGCGGAGCGGACTGAGGGGAGGAGCACTCCGACCTTCACCCACGCAATCCTCACCCGCCTCCACCAAGATGGTCTCGACTCTAACGCCATCGCCAACCTCGCCCGTCTACTTTCCGAACAACGGGCCGCCACCGGTGCGGTCCCCAGTGATCGGACCCTTATCGTGGAACGTACCCGAGATGAAGATGGTGGCTGGCGCATTGTGCTCTTAAGCCCGTTCGGCCGTCGCGTCCACGAACCCTGGTCTATGGCCATCAGTCGCAGACTCAGCCAACGCTATGGATTTGACGGTCAGGTATATGCCGCTGATGACGGCATCGTACTGCAGTTGCCGGAAGGCGACGGACACATTCTCGCGTGTGACCTATTCCTGTTCGACCCTGAAGATCTCAGGGCGGACGTGGAACGCCAAGTGGGCGAATCCGTGTTGTTCACCTCGAGATTCCGCGAATGCGCCGCACGCTCACTGTTCATGCCCCGCTCCGATCCTGGTCGTCGTGTGCCGCTCTGGCAACAGCGTCTTCGTGGCGCACAACTCCTGCAATCCGCACGCACGGTCAAAAACTTTCCGCTGCTTCTGGAGACCGCGCGCGAATGCCTGCAGGACGTCTACGACATGCCCGCACTGAACGAGGTGATGACCGGATTGCACTCCGGAACCATCGCCTTGAAGGACGTGGAAACCGAGTCGCCTTCGCCGTTCGCCGAGAATATCCTCTTCGGCTTCGTGGGCACGGTGATGTACCAATACGATCAGCCTCAGGCCGAGCGCAGCACACAACTGCTGTCCCTGGACTCGCAGATGCTTGAGCGACTGCTCGGCACCACCGACATGGCCAAGGTGCTCAATCCTGATGTGATCCGAGAAGTTGAGCAGGAGCTGGAGAAGCGGACTTTCTGGAACGAACTTGCCGCCGATGACGTGACCGGGCGAGTGACCCGTTACGCGAAAACCCATGGTCCGTTCACCGCAGATCAGATCATCGCCTACCTGCATCTTGACGCCGCAAGCGTCGTACATGCATTGGACGAGTTGGCCGCCAAAGGGGACCTTCTCCAAGGTCATTTCGTGGACTCCACTTCATGCTCCCGCTGGCGGGAGCTGGATGCGAAGCGGACTGAGGGTGGTCCATATCCGGAGAAGGGTCGCCCTCAGTCGACTCCGTCGACAGCTCCCGCCAGCGGGAGCGAACAGCAATGGCTTCATAAGGACGTGTTCCGTCGTATTCGTTCGCGGTCATTGGACAAGGCACGCAAGGCAGTGCGGCCAGTGGAACCGGAAGCCTTCCAAATGTTCCTTATCGACAGGCAGGGCATCGGTCCGGTCGGCGGTGAGCGATACGAGGGTGCGGATGGGCTCATGCGTGTCATCGAGCAGCTGGAGGGTGTCGCGTTGCCGGCTGGTCTCTGGGAGACCGCGATATTCCCCGCTCGCGTGCGTGACTATCAACCGTCGATGCTGGACGAACTTCTTACCGGTGGCGATGTGGTGTGGGTGGGGTCCAAAGCCGGCGGCACCGGTGCCTTGGAGCCCGGAGAGATCGCCTTCCATCCCGCGGATTCGGTACTGCTTGGCGATACCGAGGCCTCGGAACTTTCGGCAGGTGCCGCATCCTCCGGACGGTTCGACTCCAAGCCGGATGCATCGGCTGATGGCGATAGCGAGACCATGCCTGAATCGATAATGACGGCGTTGACTTCGGGCGGCGCATTTCATGCCCGTCAGCTGGCAGATGCCGCCAAGCACATCTGGAATGAGGCCTCCGAGCCGGACATCAACCCAGATACCGGCGAGATTATCCCGCAGGAGTGGAGCGAACGGCAATTCAAGGACGCCTTGTGGAGTCTGGTGTGGCAAGGCAGAATCAGCAATTCCAGTTTTGCACCTGTGCGTGCGCTGACTGCGGGAACTGGTGGCTCTCGCAAGGCTTCGACTTCGCGTCGCCGCGGTCGCGTGACACCAATTCGTCGTGCCTCTGCGGATATGACGTTGGGCGGCCTATGGTCGGCTGTTCCCGGTATGGGGGAGGACGAGTCGACGGAGCGTGCGCTCGCATTAGTCGAAGCATTGTTGGACCGCTACGGCGTGATCGCACAGCCGCTGATCGACAAGGAAGATATCCCGGGTGGTTATTCGGCCGTCTATCCGATATTGAAACGCATGGAGGAACATGGACGACTGGTGCGTGGCATGTTCATACATGGCTTCGGCGCGGCGCAATTCGCCGAAAGCGACACGGTGGATGCGCTGAGACATCCGTCGGAGCATCGCAGCCAATCCGTGGTGGCCGTGAGCGTACTTGATCCCGCGAACCTCAGTGGTTCGGCAATCGGTTGGCCTGATGTGCCAGTAAGTGCAGGCAGGCCTGTACGCCGTGCCGGAGCTGTAGTCGTACTTGGGTCGCAAGGTGCGTTGCTCTATGCAGCCGCCAAAGCCAAGCATTTGACCGCATTCCAGCGATCTGCCGATGTCGGTGTCGTTTCCGCTGGGTCGATTGAAACTGGTGCAGCGTCTAATGGGCTGACTGAGGGTGGTGTCTCTTCTACCGAGTCAGCTTTTGAGATTTCCCCTGATTTCGGCATGACGAATGATGAACAGTTACGCAAGGCGGCCACAGAACTCGCATATGCCCTCAAGCGCAGCGGCAATGGCACCGTAACTTTCAGCGATATGAACGGCGAGCCTCTCAATGCCCGACATCCCTTCGCCCGCATTCTTCATCAGGCCGGATTCATCCCCGTGCCACAAGGTATGCGGTTGTACTGAGACATCATGTGGTCGCATTGGGGCATGCGGCTGTACTGGATGGATGCATGCGGTCTACTACGCCGCATTGTCGTGGGAATTATGGCATCGTGCATTATTTTGTCGAGGATTGTATCTCTCCATGGCGGGCTCAGCGGGGCGACATTGCGATGGCGGTCTGGGTGTCACTTCGCCAAAAAGCCTTGGTGGGGTGGCATCGTGATAGCGGTTTTGGGATTGTCCCTGTTGGGATGACTTCAGCGGGGCAATGCCATGATGGCGGTCTTGGAATCGTCTTGTTGGTATGGCTTTAGTGGGGTTGCACCGTGATGGCGGTCTTGGAATTGCTTTGCTGAGATGAGTGAGCGAGGCAGAATGTTGATAGCTCTCTTGCCGTTGCCTTGCTTAGATGTCGTCAGTAGGGCAATTTCGTGATTCCAGCCTCATCAGGGCCTCGATAAGGTATCTGGAACGGGGCAATAGTACGACTGCCATCTTGGTGTTGCCTCGTTTGGATTTCCCATGAGGGGAATTTCGTGGTTGGGATATCCGATTCGCCTCGATGAAGTGAGCTTAGCAGGGCAAAACTGCGATACCTCTCTGTTCCGCTCTATTGAAATGATCGCAAATGAATCGAGATCGGCACCGGGTGGTGGACTTCGGTCGGATGCGATCAACAAAAGATGATGGATTTCGTCCAGTCACGAATTGCGAATTAGTTGCAGGGGAAAGACGATAACGAATGCATCTGGGCGTGAGCGATTTGAGAAAAACCGACACTGCCATATTGCAAAAACGGTATGAGATATTGTCTTCGTCGGATAACTAGACGGGACCAAAGGAAGCTGGAACCACATTACCTGTTCGGGTTTCTGGAATAGTGCATCATTGAATATCGTCGATATTATGAAGCATCACAAAGCAGTGGAAACATTATTGGAAGTGTCGCAACAGGAGCGTCGTTGTGCATTTGGCAGAACCAAAGCAGAGCGAAGCGCATTGGAAAGACGGGCTTCTGCACAGGAGCTTGAACGGGTATTCCCCGGCCTGTTTGTGAAACCTGACTTTTGGAAGTCGCTGAACCCTGCCGAGAAGTCCGCTCATATTGCGCGCACATTGGGACTCCGCCATGGTCACTGGGTGTTTGCCGGTCTGACCGCCGCAAATCTTCACGGGTTCGAACATCAATGGTTACTGCATGACGGCACAATAACCATTGCCACACATACTCAGGGAAGTGATACCGGTAACGGACGAATACGGCGATTGTTCATACCGAAAAGCCAGCAGACGGATATACGGCATATTGATGGTGTTGCCGTGACCAGTGAAGCACGAACAGTGGTGGATTGCGCGCTGACTCTTGAATTCCGCTATGCACTGCCCATTGTCGACTCGGCATTGCGTCGGGGCGTTGCTATTAACGGCATCATCGGCATATGCGCCAGTATGCAACGCGATTGCACTGCGGCGCTGCGGTTGTTGCATTATGCTGATCCTACCAGTGAAAATGGCGGCGAATCATTGACACGTGGCACCATCTTCGAAGGCGGATACAAGATTCCCGAATTACAGCAGACCATTATCGACCCCCAAACCGGCATGGCATATCGTGTTGATTTTCTGTGGCGGTTTGAAGATGGTCGCATGATCGTGGGCGAATATGATGGAACCCGCAAATACGTCGACCCAGAAATGACGGATAACAAAGGTGTGAGAGAAGTCGTTGCTGACGAGCGCATTCGCGAAGAAGGTCTGAAGCGAGGCGGAGTCAGTGCCATCGTGCGTTTCGGATTCGACGAAGTGATGAAGCGTACCCCGCTCTTGCATAAACTCCGTATGGCAGGCATACCATTGCGCTCATAATGAGAAAACGCAGTATCTGTCAGAATCATTGCGGCAGAACGATCCAGTGCGATTGATGAGACGCTGATACACTCATATTCATGAGAATGAGCGGCTCAGGATTTGATTCCACGGAATCGACTTATTATCTGGCCTCCCCGAACAATGAGGTAAAGGATACATTCCTGTATCCTTTGATTGCCGGCTCTCTGTCATATCTTCCTGGCTATTCGCTTCGTCACCGATCAGTGGATAATTTCATGCTTGCCTACATCAGGGAAGGCGAATTGAATATCAAAGTCGCCGGTAGGCTGTTCACCGTCCATGGCCCGAGCAAGTGGGGGAACGACTGGGCATCAACGTCGTCAACTGCGGATATTGCGGTGCCAGCACTGTCGACTATCAGACATATGGACCGTGGCAGCTCGGATGAGGGGAATCATAGAAGAGTCTATTGCGCTTCAGCCGAGATTGGACGTTACTATTCTTTCCGTCCCGGAATTCGCGCTCGAGCAGCCAATCATGACTCGTTTCAACATGAGGACTCTTATGGAATTGAACCACGCGGTCGAGCAACTAAACGAACGCTACCAACGGATGTGCCAGGACAAAGGCTGGAGATTCCTCGATTATGCGTCGAGTTTCAATCAGCGAAGGTACTGTACGGCAACACCATTCATCCAAATCAGCGGGGATACGATGTCATCGCCAGCCTGATTGCGGAACGTATGGGTCGTGTGATTCGGCCGTAATAAACCGGGTTGTCACTTACTGCGTTGAATTTGGAAAAGTTATGAGGCGGAACCAGAAACGGTGGACCCGCCTCATTGTGAGCATTCCTATGCAATAAACGCGATGGGGGATGCGAGGTCCACGCCGGAACCGTCGCGGCGCATGTCGGGTTTGGGAAGCTCGACCGGGGAGCCGGCGGATGTGGAGGCGTGCAGCGGATAGGGGCCCACCCAGGCGAGAATCAGCGTGTTCTGGCCCTTGAGGAAGCGCTGGGAACGCACGCCACCGGTGGCACGACCCTTGGTGGGATACATCTCCAGCGGAGTCACCTTGGCGGCGCCGTTTTCGGTACCGGGCAGAGCATCCTCATCCCCGGCCACGGTGAGCACCACTGCGCCCGCACCCGAAGTCAGACCGTTCTCGCCTTCCTCGTAGGTCCAAGCCACCTTGCCGGCGGGCACCACATTGAAGGCCATCACATGAGCCCCCTCGGCGAGCTTGATGCCGGCCATGCCGCCGGCCGTGCGGCCCTGCGGGCGCACGTTCTTCGCATCGAAGGTGAGTAGCGAGGAATCAGAGGAAACGAACACCAGACGGTCGTCATCCTCAGCCACGGCGGCGAACACCACTTCGTCCCCGTCCTTCACGTCGATGACCGGCCAGGAATCCATGGTGGTAGGAGCTTCTCGGTTCCAACGCTTGACCACACCGTTGCGGGTGCCGATGGCCAGCGACGGCAGCGGCTTGGCCTCCGCCGTGGTTTCGCCGTCGCCGCCGTTTTCGCCGTTATCGGCCGACTGCTCCATGGCGATTGCGGTCACCACTCGTTCCCCGCGTACGGGGTCGGTGGATTCGGTCATGCTGATCAGGTCGTCGGCCTGGACTCCGCCCTGCAGAGAAAGCGTGGCGGACGCCGGCAAGGCCGGCAGATCGACCACCTGTGCCAGCACCAGGCGTCCGGCCGAGGTGACCAGACCATAGGTGGCGCGGGTGGAAGTCCGGAAAATCGTGGTGATTTGATCATCGTGCAGACGTTCGTCGGACGTGGAACGTGAGTTGAACACCTCCATGGCGCTCGGAGTGGTACGGGCGATCAGGCCCGTAGCGCTCATCATCACCACGCACGGCTCGTCCTCGATCTTCAGGGCTCCGGTCAAAGCGGACTGTTCGCCGGTCTTCTTGGCGGCCGCAGCGGCGGGTGGCCCCTCAGCCCCCCCGGGTTTGAAGAAG
>OATI01000733.1_pt1 | contig 22691 bp, 20 predicted proteins | sample 1494981 | NCBI WGS metagenome assembly OATI01 (sample SAMEA2579952, study PRJEB22360) | human gut metagenome
ATCAAGCACACCCAGTATGTTAGGGCAGGCGCGGGGCCCGCCACTACGGACCGGAGCAAAGTGGTGACCTTGTATGATGCACTGGTCCGGAAAGGACTGGAGGTGAACTATGCTGAAGGCTATGATATGAAGAGCAATCAGTTGACCGGATTGCAGGAAGCATTGCAGGCTGCTGAGGCTTCGGATGTCATTGTTGTGGCGGTAGGCGAGAGATTCGGTCAGAGTGGCGAGAAGGCTTCCAAAGTGAATATAGCCATACCCGAGGGGCAGCAGAAGCTGGTGTCGGAACTGGCAAAGACTGGAAAACCTGTCATTGCTCTTGTCATGTGTGGGCGTCCGGTAATCTTCAATGAGATAAGGGAACATGCTGATGCGGTACTGTGTACTTGGTGGCTGGGAAGTGAGGCCGGCAATGCCATATGCAATGTGTTGTGGGGAGAGTATAATCCTTCGGCTAAATTGCCCATGACATTTCCTGCACATGTAGGACAGATTCCCATTTATTATCAGAATAAGAGCACCGGCCGCCCTACCGCATTGAAACAGACCTATAAGGCATCTTATATCGATGCTTCCACTGAGCCTGCCTATCCTTTCGGATATGGGCTTTCGTACACGGATTTTGGATATTCTGATTTGAAACTGCTGCCGGGCAAGGCTGCAGGCGTCCATACGGAGGTGTCGGTAAAAGTGACTAATACCGGTAAGTGTGCAGGAGAGGAAGTAGTTCAATTGTATGTGCAGGATAAGGTAGCCTCTGTTACGCGTCCGATAAAGGAATTGAAGGGCTTTAGGAAAATTCATCTGAATGTGGGTGAAAGCAAAACTGTAGCTTTTCAGATAACTGACGATGCACTGGGATTCTATGACAATGAGATGAATTATATGGTAGAACCTGGTGATTTCGTCTTTATGGTGGGTGGCAGTAGTGATGATGTACAGCAGATTACCTATAACTTGAAAGAATAGGATTCTTGTCCTATAAATGAAAAGCAAGGCTGTCCGGAATCATATCCGGACAGCCTTGCTTTTCTGTTTTAGTTGGTTATCACATTCGTGAAATACTCTTTGAACAGTTTTTCTGCCCGTTCCAGTTGTTCCGGAGCATTTTCCTTCACTTCTTTCAATTTGTAATCCCATCCCATGGTTTCGTATTTGTGAACACCCAGACGGTGGTAAGGAAGTATTTCCACCCGTTGTATCTGCCGGTATTTGCCGAGATTTTCACCCAGCAGGCGGATGTCTTCTTCCGAATCGCTGTAACCGGGGACCAGTACATAGCGCAGCCAGAAGGGGTGTTCATGTTCTTCGAGCCAGGCAGCGGTGCGGAGTGTCTGTTCGTTGCTCCGTCCCGTCAGCGTACGGTGGCGTTCGGGATTGAATTGCTTGATGTCCAGCAGCACGAGGTCAGTCAGGCTGAAGAGCTCTTCCACCTTTTCATTCCAGATGCCTCCGTTACTGTCCAGGCAGATATGGATGCCGTTCGCCTTCAGCTCCTTGAAAAGAGGAATCAGCGCTTCTGCTTGCAGGGTAGGCTCGCCGCCGGAGAAGGTAATGCCTCCTTTTTTTCCGAAGAATACTTTTTGGCTGACAGCCATGTGCAGGATTTCTTCCGGGGGGGTGGGGGTGCCTCCTTTTACATCAATCGTATCCGGATTGGCACAATACAGACAACGGAACGGACATCCTTGCAGGAAAACGACGAGCCGGAGACCCGGCCCGTCGAATGTTCCCATACTTTCGTAGGAGTGTACATTTATCATATTACATTCTTTCGTGGAATGAACGGCTGATGACTTCCAACTGATGCTCGCGGCTCAACTTCACGAAGTTCACGGCATAGCCGGAAACGCGGATGGTGAGTTGCGGATACTTTTCAGGATGTTCCATGGCATCTTCCAGCATTTCGCGGTTCAGTACGTTTACGTTCAAATGGTGGGCACCTTTGGTGAAGTAGCCGTCCATCATGGTTACCAGGTTCTCTACACGTTCTTCCGGTGTCGGGCCCAGTGATTTAGGAACAATGGAGAACGTATTGCTGATGCCGTCCTGCGAGTCGCGGTAGCGCAATTTGGCTACGGAGCTCAAGGAAGCGATGGCACCGTTCTTGTCACGTCCGTGCATTGGGTTGGCACCCGGAGCAAAGGCAACACCTTTGGCGCGTCCGTCCGGAGTGGCACCGGTCTTCTTGCCGTACATCACGTTGGAGGTGATAGTCAGCAAGGAAAGGGTGGGACGGGCATTCTTGTAGACAGGCAGCTTTTTCAGTTCTTCGCTGAAATAGTAAACGAGGTCTACTCCCAGGTGGTCCACACGGTCGTCATTATTGCCGAAGCAGGGGAATGAGCCTTCAGTGTCGAAACCTTCGGTCAGGCCGATTTCGTTGCGGCGTGCAGTGACTTTGGCATATTTGATGGCGGACAGTGAGTCTATGGCGATGGAAAGGCCGGCAACACCGTATGCCAGATTGATGCGTGGGTTGGTATCGATGAATGCCATCTGGGCCTTCTCATAATAATACTTATCATGCATGTAGTGGATGATATTCATGGCCTCGTTGTAGACACGGGCTATTTCAGTCAGTACCTTCTTGTAGTTGGCCATAACTTCCTCAAACTTCAGTGTCTCGCCGGTCAATACGGGAATACCTTTCACCATGACAGTTCCGGTGTTTTCGCAACGGCCACCGTTGATGGCAAGCAGCAGGGCCTTGGCAAGGTTGGCACGTGCGCCGAAGAACTGGATTTGCTTGCCGATGGCTTGGTAGGATACACAGCAGGCAATGCCGTAATCGTCGCAGTTGCGCACTTCGCGCATCAGGTTGTCGTTTTCGTACTGGATGGAGCTGGTATCTACGGAAACTTTGGCGCAGAAATCCTTGAAGCCTTCCGGCAGTTCGGGACTCCACAGTACGGTCAAGTTTGGTTCCGGAGAAGGACCGAGGTTGTATAGCGTCTGCAAGAAGCGGAAAGAAGTCTTGGTGACTTTCACGCGTCCGTCATTGAAGCGTCCTCCGATGGCTTCGGTCACCCAAGTCGGGTCACCGGCAAAGATATCATTGTACGACTGCATACGCAGATGGCGTACCATGCGCAGCTTGATGACGAACTGGTCTATCAGTTCTTGCGCAAACGTCTCATTGATTTTTCCGTGAGCCAGATCGTATTCAATGAATATATCGAGGAACGAAGATACGTTACCCAATGACATGGCAGCACCGTCTTGCTCTTTGATGGCAGCAAGATATGCCATGTATACCCATTGCACGGCCTCTTGAGCTGATGTAGCCGGATGGCTGAGGTCGAGTCCGTAATATTCGCCCATAACCTTGATGTCCTTCAAAGCTTTGATTTGTTCCGCCACTTCTTCGCGTAGACGGATGCGTGCTTCGGTCATCGGGCCGGTGAGGTTGCGCAAGTCCTCCTGCTTGGCTTCAATCAGACGGTCGATGCCGTAGAGAGCCAATCGGCGGTAGTCGCCGATGATACGTCCGCGGGCATAGTTGTCGGGCAATCCGGTAAGGAATCCCAGTGAGCGGAAGGAACGGATTTCTTCGGTATATACATCGAATACGCCGTCGTTATGTGTTTTGCGGTAATGGGTGAAGATGTCTTTTACTTTATCGTCCACTTCCACTCCGTTTTCACGGCATGCTTTTGCTACCACGTTGATGCCTCCGAAAGGTTTGATGGATCGTTTCAACAGTTCATCAGTCTGCAAACCGACAATAAGTTCATTGTCCTTATCAATATACCCGGCTTTATGAGAAGTGATGGTAGATACGGTGGTATTGTCCAGTGAACGGACGCCATTGTTGTTCCTTTCTTCTTCGAGAGCCTTCAGACAGATGTCCCAGATACGTTTGGTACGTTCGGTAGGTCCCTGCAAGAAAGATGCATCCCCGGTATAGGGTGCGATGTTTTTACTGACGAAATCACTGACATTGATTTCTTTATTCCAAAGCCCATTGGTAAAGGTTTTGTTCAATTCCATAAAATTTGTTTTTGTTAGTAGGTTAGATAATGTTATCCTTTAGAGCGCACAAAAATACTGAATAAATTCCGTAATTTTATAAGAGATACTTCTCTTTTTATGTTGAACAGCATAAAATAACTATTATTAGGTAGTGAATGTCCGGGGGAGTAGAGATGTTAATACTTTCTTTATATGTGGTTTATGAATTGAAACAAGAACCGAATAATAATCTGCATTATTTACAAATGATGTAGGTTTAAGGAACAGTCGTATTCTGAACCTAATTCAGTCGTATAGTGAATGCCATTCAGTCGTATACTGAATAGGGTTCAATCGTATACTGAATGTGGTTCTTTGTAAATATACTGATAGCCAGTAAGTTATAAAACTCTGTCTTGCCCTTGATAAATTTCAACAAATAGCCTAAATGCCGTTATGTTCGTTCCGTAGTGGGTATAAACAAGAATTTTGGTATAATTGCTCTGTTTTTGTGCAGAAAAGTTTGTAGAATAAAAAATGATTTGTATCTTTGCACCGCTTTAAAAGAAAAGCACTTCTGAAAAAGAAGTTTTGGAGAGGTGGCAGAGTGGTCGATTGCGGCGGTCTTGAAAACCGTTGTACCGCGAGGTACCCGGGGTTCGAATCCCTGTCTCTCCGCTGGAAAGAATTGCAAAACAAAGAAAATCCCTGTAAATTAATACTTTACGGGGATTTTTTGTTTTTGGTGCATAGCAAAAATAAGCATATCAAAGCATTCTTTCGGTGTACTATTCGGTGTACCTGTTTGCCTTCAATGTCAGGTACACCTATTAAGTAAATAATTCATTGTTTATCAGTGTTTTGCATCTTGACTTGTTGCTCTTGGAATTTTAGTTTTGTGATTAAAAAACAAGTAAGATGGAAAGAACAACATTTTGTCTATTGTTCTACATTCGTAGGACGAAATTGAATCGGAACGGTGAGGCTCCGATAATGATGAGAATTACAGTGAATGGAGTCCGGGTTGATGCTTCAGTGAAGAAAACAATTCTTCCGGAGTTCTGGAGTGCGGCAAAAGGAAAGGCTCTGGAAAAGAAGCGTGAGTACAAGGAACTGAATCTGTATCTTGATTCTATCCGTTTGAGGATAATGAAAATTCAGCGTGAACTGGAAATAGAAGGTGTAGCGGTTTCTGCCGGTAGTGTCCTGGACCGTTTTTGGGGAAAGGATGCTCCCGTACAGCGTACCCTGTTTGAGGTTTTCCGTGAACATAATGATAAATGCGCCCGATTGTCCGGTACGGACATGGCGCCTGCAACCGTGCAGCGTTATGAGACATCCTTGAAGCATACTCAGGATTTTGTCTGGGAGACATATCATAAGAAAGATATTCTTTTGGATGAAGTTTCCCGCCAGTTTGTTGAGGATTACGAGTTTTGGCTTAAGACCTCGAAAAAGTGTTGTCATAATACAGCCACCAAGTATCTGAAGAACTTCAAGAAGATTATCCGTATCGCTTTGGCCAAGGGATGGATGAAGAATGATCCGTTTTTGGAAATCAGGTTCTCGTTGGATAAGGTGGAGCCGGACTTCTTGGAAGATTCGGAAATCCGAAAACTGATTTCAAAGGAGATTGATATTCCGAGGCTGGGTCAGGTACGGGATATTTTTGTGTTCTGTTGCTTCACCGGTCTGGCCTTTTCGGATATTCACGGATTGGGAAAGGAGCATATCGTGGAGGACTCGAACGGTGTCAGATGGATACGCAAGGGAAGGCAGAAGACCAAAATCATGTGTAACATCCCATTGATTGCTTTCGTGCGCTTTCCCTGCCCGTTTTATCGGTATCGTACAGCAAGATAATGTGTTTGAAACGGAACGTCAGTTTATAAATCAGGGTAGGCGGGATAGTCACCGTTTCACTGTTAAAGCAGATAGCGTGAAAACCGTGTGCTGCCATTGCCATGACATCTTTTTCACCACCCGTGATAAATAGCGTATCACCTTTTGCGGGCAGTTGTTCCAGCCCAAAACAATAATTTTCACCGAAGCTGCCGCCATACAGAAAGCGGGTTTTCGAGAACGGGCGATATAATTTTATATACCGTTTACTTTTATATCCGTACATCGGTTCTGCCACAGACGAAGCATAAGTAAACGGTGTACCGTCCGCTGTTTCACTCTGAAAATCCCGCAAGGAACAAACCTTGTACAGTTCTAATATTTCCGGGGTGATGCCGTACTGTTGCCAGTACATCAATTCGGCAAGCGGAAATTTTTGTTCTCTGAACTGGTAGGGTTTGCTTTCCTTTTCGGGTGTTTCTTCCGGTATGGGTGTCGCCATCCGGCAAGAAGTACGGGTAACAGGTAGCGGATTGCCTGTTGCCAGTCCAAGCCCCAAATCCCGGTCGATGGTTTCCAATATCTCCACGAAGCCCACCGGATTATTACAATCCAGTCCTTTGAGTTGTCCCACGAAAAAGAAACAATCACCGCTATAACTGTCATTGCCGAAGTCTTTCATTTTATAGCAACCATTCCGGCGGTCGAAATAGATATTGCACGATGCCTTGTTATCCTCATAAAGAGGGTTCAGGAAATTGCGACCTATTCGCCAGTTACCCGGTATATAGTGTTTGAACACAGATAGCCCGTTATTTGTCCTTTCTAAGATTTCTTCTTTCCTTAACATATAGCTGGTGGTTGGTTATCAGGTCTTGAATATTCTCTTTATTACTTTTTATCAGGCGTTCTTCCAGCATCCGTTTTACTTCGCTGATTTTGTAGAAGTAACGTCCCCGGATATTGGAGTAGGCGATAGTTCCAGCCACCCGCAGGCGTTGAAGTGTTTTTTCGCTGATTTTCAGGAAGGTGCAGACCTCGTAACTGTCCACCCAAATTTCATCCTCATTGGTGCTTTCTGCTTCCATGTGGTTGAAAATGTAATCCGCAATAGCGGTAATCTTGTTGTCTAATTCCTTATAGGCTTTTGACTCGAATGTTATTATCTCCATTTTGCTAACTAATTGATTTGCCGCAAAGATGGAGGGTTTGAAAAAATAAATCTTCCAACCTCTTTCCAAGTTGGAAGATTTATTTTTCGGAATAATTGCAGATAAAACAGGGCAAATATTACCTGTTTTCGCAACAATAAAGAAAAAAATAGAGTATGAAACGAATGAAAACAAAAACAACCAAGTTGGTAGGAACTTGGTTGTTTTGTTTATAGGTTATCATCTTCATCCATCTTTTTAAGCAGGCTTTTTATTAAGCTGTTTAGAAAAGAAGTCCGGTCTTTTTTCCTGTCTTTCATAGTTATGTAAGTCCGGTAGTAGTCGCCTAAGTCGATTTGAAACGATGCTTCCATAAAAGTCATAATTTCTTTTATATCCGCTTGCCCGTTATTCAGGACACCCGCCGCATAGATGGCATAGCCTAATTCTACGGCTGCTATTTTGGTTGCAGTCCACCGGAAAGGGTGTTCCGGCAAGAAAGACCGACTTTTTGATATAATTACCTGCTTATCAACCCCATGTAGCTTTTTATTCAGATAAATGCAAAGCATATCATTCGCTAATATTTGTGCTGCTTTGTGGTCGTAACAAGTGGAAAACTCCGGGTCACGGTCATAAGGTACACAATTCGGACACAACTTAAAATCAATATGTCCCCGTACAAAATAATGATTGTCTAAGTGGGTCGCTTTAGAACGGTAATATTGGTAAAAATCCAAATTACTTTCAAAATAGGAAGTCAATTCATCCAATCTGTCGTTATAATACTTTTTTAAGACTTCAATACTTCCATGCGGTTTTCGCATTTCGGTATTGTAAATTTCTGTAAAGTATAATAATCTACTCAATACTTCCGGTTTGATGTGTTTGAAAAAATAAATTTCTTCTTCCTTGCTGCTGAAAGGATGATTGACAATATAAGTCCTCAAATCTTCGAGTGACCGTTGCAAGAACTCTACTACATCGAGAACTACCTCTATTGAAATATTCCAGTTATCAACATCTATTTTTTCATAGATAGAACAGTCTATGTTTCTTATAAATTCTTCAAAATCAATCTCATTGCTCATGTTATAACGGTTGTCTTAATGCCGAAAAATGTATCTTTATTATGCCTTTTGTAAAAGGCAGGATGCCGGAAATGTTAGAAACAAACATTTCCAGCACCAAGCCTTTTTACGATAAAGTTAGATTAGGACTTTTGCCCTATTATTATTTTGTAGCCGGAAACCAGCTTCGTGTGTTATTGGCAATCCTTACTAACATCAACATTACCGGAACTTCGACCAGCACACCCACCACCGTAGCCAATGCAGCCCCGGATTGTAAACCAAAAAGAGAAATTGCCACAGCAACCGCCAATTCAAAGAAATTACTTGCCCCAATCATTCCGGCAGGTGCGGCAACTTCATGGGGTAATTTCCACCATTTTGCCCAACCGTAAGCAACGAAGAATATCAGAACCGTTTGCAACACAAGCGGAACTGCAATCAATAAGATATGCAGGGGATTGTTCAGTATCGTTTCTCCCTGAAATGAAAACAGGATAATAAGCGTTAATAGCAGCCCACCTACCGTATAATTATCAAATTTCTTAATAAATACATTATTGAAATATTCCACTCCTTTGCGGCGGATAACCATTATGCGGGTAATGACCCCGGCAGCAAGTGGTATCACAACAAACAGCCCCACGGACAGCAACAGGGTGTCCCACGGGATAGATACGCCGCCAACTCCCAACAGGAAAGCAACGATAGGGGCAAACGCTACCAATATGATTAAATCGTTCACTGCCACTTGTACCAGCGTATAAGCGGCATCCCCTTTGGTAAGGTAACTCCACACAAACACCATAGCCGTACAAGGTGCAGCCCCCAATAATACCGCCCCGGCTAAATATTCTTCGGCTAATCCGGCAGGTATAAAGGTCTTGAAAACCACATAGAAGAATAAATAAGCTATTCCGAACATGGTAAACGGCTTTATCAGCCAATTAGTAACGCAAGTAACTATTATTCCTCTCGGACGCTTGCCTACATTCTTAACACTTTGAAAATCCACTTTTAGCATCATTGGATAAATCATTAACCAAATCAGGATTGCCACGGGTATTGACACGTTGGCATATTCAAATTTGCTTAATGTTTGCGGAATTGCCGGAAGCCATTGTCCCACAGCAATTCCAATAATGATGCACAAGGCAACCCAAACAGTCAGGTATTTTTCAAAAAATCCAATTCCTTGTTTCTTTTCCATAACAACAACTATTTAGTTTAATTGTGGTTTTAATTCGTTCACGTAGAAGTCATAGAAACGGGCTTTTATTTCATCCCGTACCCGATGAAATTCACTGTTTATAAACTCCGGCGTTCCGGTTGCTTCCGAGGGGTCGTCAAATCCGATATGCAACCTTTTTCTTACTTTACCTGTAAACATAGGGCAGCTTTCGTTTGCGCCACCGCAGACCGTAATAACATAGTCCCATTCCTGCCCTATATATTGGTTTACACTTTTAGGGGTATGGTGGGTTAAATCTATACCCATTTCATCCATAACCTTTACCGCCATCGGATTAACCTTTTCAGCAGGTTTTGTTCCTGCTGAAAAGACATCCAGTTTATCGTCAAATGATTGTAAAAAGCCATGTGCCATTTGGCTACGGCAGCTATTCCCAGTACAAAGAATTAAAATCTTCATGTTTTTAGTTATTTTTCCAAGCTATCAGGGCAGCATTTCCCTTTGACAATTCTTCCACTTTCTTAATCCAAATCAATTCATTTTGCGCCTTTGCCCGCAAGAAAGAATTTTCGGTGTCAGTTAATGACAAACAAGCATTCACGACCCACCATTTATTATTAATCCCGGCACGTTGTAAATCCATTTGCAAACGTTCGGCTTCAAATACGGGTGTTGCTTCGGGCAGGGACACAATAACGACTTCTGTTTCCTGCTGGTTTCTCAAACGTGGCAGCAGTTTTCTTACCGAAGCCGGAGTATCGCCGTGGGTACGTTGCACCTCTTTATGGTAACTTTCCGTTGCATCCAGCAATAACAAAGTGTGTCCGGTAGGTGCGGTATCAATTACAACGACTTCATTTTCCGCTTTATCGACAATTTCAGCGAAAGCCCGGAATACTGCGATTTCCTGCGTACACGGTGAACGTAAATCTTCCTCTATATATTCCATATCTTCGGCAGTCATTGTTTCCGCTGCTTTACTGCGAACCTCATTTTTGTAGGCTTCCAATACTTCCGCTTCATCAATACGGCTTACCGTAATGCCTGCCTGAACAGCAAGGTTATAATTCAGATGGTTTGCCGGGTCAGTGGTGGTAAGATGCACCTTTGCACCCAGTTTTGTTAATTTCAGGGCTATTTCAGTGGCTAAAGTGGTTTTTCCCACGCCGCCTTTTCCCATAGTAAAAACAACCCTTTTTCCTGATTGATAGAGGTCGTTTACCAGTTCATCTATCCCTTTGGCATCGGTAATCCGCTGATAGTTCGCATCATTTGTTAAATTATCATTGTAAAGCATCCGGCGGATATTCGCAATATTAGATAAATTGTATGACCGTAAAGGAACATAATAAGACGGATATTCCAGCAGTTCCGCAGGGGTCTGTTTCAGGGCATTTTGCTGCCTGTCATATATTTGTTTCGATACGCTGTCGGCTTCATCTAATTGCAGCAAAAGACCGTTGATTACCAATAGCTGGTTTTTAATTCCCAGTAATTGCAATTCATGTGAAGAACGGGCAGCTTCTTTTAATGGTGCGATTTCGGGACGGCTAACCAACACCAAGCGGGTTGCGTTTGCATCCGAAAGTGTTTCAACAGCTTGCTTATAGATACCTTTCCGTTCTTCCAAACCGGATAATTGACCTAAGCAAGATGCACCATGCGTACTCTCACTAATAAATGTACTCCACGCTGATGGCAGTTGTAGCATTCGCAACGTGTGTCCCGTGGGGGCTGTATCAAAGATGATATGGTCGTATTCTTTTGCTTTATCAGCATCCGTGATAAAATCGGAAAACTGATTGAATGCTGCAATTTCTACCGTGCAAGAGCCTGAAAGTTGTTCTTCCATATTCTGAATAACACTTTCGGGCAGTTGTCCCCGGAAAGGAGCGATAACGCTTTCCCTGTATTCGGCTGCCGCTTGTTCCGGGTCGAGATTAACGACCGTTAAGCCGGGTACTTCTTGAATATCCGTGCCGTGTCCGTTCAGTGTTTGATTAAAGACATCTTGCAGGTTTGAAGCCGGGTCTGTACTGATAAGAAGTATTTTCTTTCCATTATCTGCCAAGCCTACCGCAGTAGCACAGGCAATCGAAGTTTTCCCTACACCGCCTTTTCCGGTGAAGAAAAGGTATTTCGTCAAATCTATTTCTGATAAATTGAATGTTTTCATTTTTATATAATTAGCTGGTGAATACTCATTTTACTGGCATAAAATCTAAATTGATACCCGTCCATTCACTCATTTGTTTGGTGGTAGGATAGGTTTGTGAAACAGCGATTTCGCCATTCACTAAAGTAATAGGAAGTGCATCCGCCCCATGTTTTTGCAGATACTCGTTTACTGTTTTATTACTTACATACACTTGCGGTTCGTCACGTAAATTGTGGCGGGTAACGATGATACCTTGTTTCTTCAACGTTTCAATAACCACTGCAATACGCATTAATTCAGGGTCGATATTTGTCCCACAAAGACCCGTAGGGCAACACATTGCCGGGTCGAAAATTTCTATCTTTTTCATACTGTTTTTATTTTAAATGATACTCTATGTTTATTTATAGATAAAAGACTACTGCATAATAAATTCCTACCGCAATAAAGAGGATGGCAACTATTTTACGAAACCATTTCTCGAATATTTGCATCCGGTTATAAAACTTACCCAGTCCGGCAACACTATACGCTAATATCCATGCAACAAGGATTACGGGTAATCCCGTAGCAATAGCGTAAATTGCAGGTAAGAGATACCCGCCCGTTTCTGCTGCTGACAAAGGCATAAGCATACCGAAATAAAATACTCCACTGGTAGGACAAAAAGCAAGGGCGAATAAAACACCCAATAGCATAGCCCCCCAACCGCCTTTAGTCCTCTTTTTCAAACTTTCACCGCCGATGTTGATTTTCGGCAAATTGAGTTTTATTATATTGAGCATAAATATTCCAATGATGATTAACACCGGAGCAATCAGCATTTCCCCGTACTTGCTTACGGCTTTTTGAACCATAAACATACTTGCCCCCTCACGGAGAATAGGAATAAGAATAAAGCCAAGAACCGTATAGCTTACTATTCTGCCGAAAGTATAAAGCAATCCGTTTATAAATATCCGGTGATGGTTTTCTATGTCCTTACTAATAAATCCTATTGCCGTTATGTTGGTCGCTAACGGGCAAGGGCTGACCGCCGTTAAAATCCCCAATATAAAAGCTGTAATAGTGGGAATAGAACTGTTGTCTAATAGCGATTGAAGAAAATCCATCTTACAACTGTTTTAACAATTCGTCAATCTTGTTTTTAATTCCCTCTTTAAACTTGTCCGGTGCATTTTTTGCATTGGAAAAACTAAATTCGGTCATATTGTTTACATTCTCTTTACCGTCTTTCCAGTCGTTTACAAACAAAGACGACCATGTAACTTCGTACTTGTCTGCAATCGCTTCATTTTCTTTCTTTGAAATATCTATCACTTTGTAGATAATTTTACCGTCTGCTTTTTCTTTTGAATAAAGGCTATCCAAAAGGGCTATTGTATTTGTTTCTATCGCCCGGCAAGTGATACACCGTTGCGCTCCGTGAAAATAAAGAACCTCTATGCGGTTAGACTGTATTTCTTCCGCTTGGTTTTCTCCGGTCTTTTTCTTTGAACCATTACCACAGGAAACTAAGACCAGTGTTGCAATCAGTAGATAAAATAACTTTCTCATAGTTCATTTTTATTTGGTTATTAACTCTTTTACTTCTGCAAGGGATAACTTTTTTCCGGCTGATACGACTTTCTCGTCAATCACCAAAGCCGGAAGCCCTAAAATGTTATACTCCATGATTTTCAATAAATCTTCCTCTTTGATAAGGGTTGCATCACACCCTGATTCTGAAATAGCTTGTTTGGTGGTTTCGTACAAGGCTTTACAGCTTGAACACCCAGTTCCTAATACTTTAATTTCCATTGTCATTCTACTTTAAAGTTAATATAATAATCGTAATTCGTAGAACTACGAACAATTATTTCAAAAAAAAGGTACTGCTACTCACAGCACGATGTACCTTTACATTTGCAGTCCCCTAAAAAAGCGGCAAACAATTTTCGGGCAAGTTCCCAGTTTTCCCGGTTTATACAATACCGGACTTTTGGCGTTTCTATTTCACCCTGAATTAAGCCAGCTTCTTTCAGTTCTTTCAAATGCTGCGAAACGGTTGCTTTAGCGATAGGCAATTCTTCGTGAATATCACCGAAGAAGCAACTCTCTTGTTTTGCTAAAAAAGCAAGAATAGCCATTCGTGCCGGATGTCCCATTGCTTTGGCAAAACGAGCAATCTGTTCCTGCTCTGTTGTGTACTGTTTCTCTTTCACTTCAATTCTCCTTTCTTATTTGTTGTTCGCAAAACTACGAACAATATTTTTAATAGCCAAATAATACGGCATATTTTTTTTAGATAGGTGCAAGGTGCAAGTATATATCTATATATAGCTTGCACCTTGCACCTAAGCTGAAACATTTATATTCAGATATTTGCGTAATTCAAAAATGTGTTGTATCTTTGAACCCGTGAGATAGGCAGACAAACAGCGGACAAAGCCGGACAAATAACCCTGCAAAAATCGTTACTGTTTCGTTACCTATTTGAAATTTTGGAAAATAAAAAGCTGATTTATAGGCGGTTAGATGTTTGGGTTCATTACCCTGTCTCTCCGCTGAATTAACCGGGAAAAACCGGACAGTAAACATACAAGTCCCACAAATTCAATGATTTGTGGGGCTTTTTTTATCCCCTTGTGCCTGCCTTAAAGTATTTATCTATTAAAAACTTAATCCTACGAAGCAGGTCAGAAAACAACATAAAAAAGGCCATCTATCCCAGACAGCCAATCTTTTGTTAACCTTAAATCTAATACTATGAAAAACACATTACAAATGTACATGTTTTCCACTAACCTCCAAACCGGCAGCGGTTAATATTATATTATATAACAACCCTTAATGCTCATTAAGGCTTTATCAGCGAAAACGCAACGTGCATTTGCTCCCAACGCATCATCCGTTTGCCCGGTGTGCATTATGCATCCGGCACAGATGGATGATGCGTTCTGCAAATCCGTCACATCAACAGTCAATTCTAAAATAACCATTACAATGAAAGCAACCCCAAACAAAGGAATGAAACTCTCCGCTGAAGATGTCAGAGCCTGCCTTCAGCACCGCTTGCACCGTAGCTTGAACTATAGGTTCTACCTCGTGCTGTGCTCCCGCTACACCTTTCAGAGTCGCCTGAAAGGCGTGGAACGCTGCCGTCTCACGCCAGCCACGGTGCTGGGCTACTTCAAGGAGGAAGGGGAGGAGTTGGGGGTAGGAAGTAAATTGGTTAGTTCGGATGGAAAAATTCGTATATAATGCATAAGCCGCATCCGTCGAATATAATGAAAGGAGATGTGATGAACAATTACTAACTTATATTCGTGAGAATAGACTGATTGAGAAATATTAATAAAGTAAAGAACAAAAGATAACAAAATAGTATAGGACAGTTAAAGTACAAAGGACATTTCGGTAGCGTGGAATACGGTGAAGAAGACAATTGCTTGTTTGGCAAAGTTCTTGGTCTTAAAAAGGATTGTATTACCTATGAAGGTGAAATCATTAGTGAATTGAAAAGTGACTTTGAGGGTGCTATCCTTCATGGCATGGCAGCCGCCAACGTCTCTCCCATTCTAACTTTGCAACATGTTTTATTAATAAAAATATGCAAAATAGAGAATGTATTTCTAATACATTCTGATTATTTTAGTATATTATATATAGGGTGGTGGAGGATGAGGTGAGTCCCTCTTCCGCCACCTTATTTATTTCATTAATTTTTAGCCGATTCTAACTGTTTATTTGTATCCCCTTGGCTGGTCCCTTACCTTTGTCATGTTATCGAATTAAGAATAGACAAAGATGGAAAAAGAAATGAGCCCCATGACAACGGAGATACTGAAGAAAGGTTATCTCCTCTTCCCCATTCCCCGCCGGTATACACGGTTTGGTGTTTCTTTGTGGGATATGCCAGACCCGGATAATGGGAATGTAGACACGCATTGGACGTATGGCGGTTATGAGTATGTGAGTAATCAAAACTTCCATCCAACCGCCTGCGATGCTCCATTCGCTGGAAAAGGAAATGTGGCCGGTTGTGCGGCCAATCGTGCGTCATCGTTGCAGGTAGCGGATTTTTTGTTCTTTGTTTGCAGAAAGGTTATACGGAAGTACTCCTGCAGGGTTCGGATAGTAGTGAATCCCGTTGTGTTTTAAAGTGTTATTATTTGTAGACAGTTAATGTCTTTTTGTTGTCAGATTCATTGATTTCTATTCTCTTTTCGTATATTTGCGCCCATTAATTAAAGATTGTCACACGACTGTTCTGAAAAAAGTGTGATATTCTGATAACATATTTAAATAGGGTTATTCCTGATTTTACACTAAACTGGATAGGATTAATGGAGAATTTGAATGCAGTGATTACGGGAGTTGGAGGATATGTTCCGGACTATGTCTTGACTAATGATGAAATATCTAAAATGGTGGATACCAATGATGAATGGATTATGGGGCGCATTGGTATAAAGGAAAGACGCATTTTGCATGAGGAGGGGCTTGGAACTTCATATATGGCTCGTAAGGCTGTGAAACAACTGATGCAGCGCACAAAGACCAGCCCGAATGACATTGACTTGGTTATCGTAGCTACTACTACTCCCGATTATCACTTTCCTTCTACCGCATCCATCTTATGTGACAAATTGGGCCTGAACAATGCTTTTGCTTTTGATATGCAGGCTGTTTGCAGTGGATTTCTGTATGCAATGGAGGCGGGGGCGAATTTTATACGTTCCGGAAAATATAAGAAGGTTGTCATAGTAGGAGCTGATAAGATGTCATCGGTGATTGATTATACAGACCGCGCTACCTGTCCTATTTTTGGTGACGGTGCTGCCGCTTTCATGCTGGAACCCACCCGGGAGGATATGGGAGTAATGGATGCCGTATTGAGAACAGACGGGAAAGGTCTGCCCTTCTTACATATCAAAGCGGGAGGCTCCGTATGTGCTCCATCTTACTATACACTGGACAATCGGATGCATTATATTTATCAGGAAGGACGTACAGTCTTTAAATATGCTGTGGCCAATATGGCGGATGCTTGTGAGGCGGTCATGGAGAGGAATCACTTGGCGAAGGAGGACATTGACTGGGTGATTCCCCATCAGGCAAACATGCGTATAATTACTGCAGTTTCGCAACGCTTGGGAGTATCTCCCGAAAAGGTAATGGTCAATATAGAACGGTATGGAAATACAAGTGCCGGCACGCTTCCATTGTGTGTATGGGATTTCGAGGATAAGCTGAAAAAGGGGGATAAACTGATTTTTACAGCATTCGGAGCAGGATTTGCTTGGGGGGCTATTTACGTGAAGTGGGGATACGACGGAAAAGGTTGAGGCTCTCTGATAAGATTTAGGTTGTTTGTTTTTTTTCTGATACAACTTTTAGTATCTTTGCGAAACAGCAGTTTTTTATTGTGACAGAAAATTGCATGTGTTTTGTTAACCATATAGAAAACTAAAAACAATCAGCGTATTATGAACCAGGAATTATCCATGAGCCCCAATCTATTGGTGGCTGCCCTTCAAAAACCGGCTTCCGAATTTACGAAAGCAGACATTGTTTCCTATATAAAGGAGAACGACATTCGTATGGTGAACTTCATGTATCCTGCGGCAGACGGGAGACTGAAGACACTGAACTTTGTCATCAATAATGAAGCATACCTTGATGCCATACTTACATGTGGTGAACGCGTAGATGGTTCCAGCTTGTTTCCGTTTATAGAGGCCGGTAGCAGTGATTTGTATGTAGTGCCGCGTTTCCGGACCGCTTTTATAGACCCTTTTTCTGAATTGCCCACACTGTCAATGCTCTGTTCTTATTTCAATAAGGATGGTGAACCGCTGGAAAGTTCTCCGGAATATACCCTGCGTAAGGCATGTCAGGCATTCACTACGGTTACGGGGATGGAATTTCAGGCTATGGGAGAATTGGAATATTATGTCATTTCTGAAAATGACGGATTGTTCCCGGCTACCGACCAGCGTGGTTATCACGAATCGGCCCCTTATGCCAAGTTCAATGATTTCCGTACGGAATGTATGTCATATATTGCGCAGGCAGGCGGACAGATAAAGTATGGGCATTCTGAAGTCGGTAATTTTACGCTGGACGATAAGATTTATGAGCAGAATGAAATAGAGTTCCTGCCGGTGCGTGCCGAGGAGGCTGCTGACCAACTGGTGATAGCAAAATGGGTTATTCGTAATCTGGCTAGCCAGTATGGATATAACATTACTTTTGCACCGAAAATCACGGCAGGAAAAGCCGGTTCCGGATTACATATACATATGCGTATCATGAAGGACGGGCAGAACCAGATGCTGAAAGATGGGGCACTTTCTGAAACAGCCCGTAAGGCCATTGCGGGCATGATGAAGCTGGCTTCTTCCATTACGGCTTTCGGTAATACAAATCCTACTTCCTATTTTCGTCTGGTTCCTCATCAGGAAGCACCGACCAACATTTGCTGGGGCGACCGCAACCGTTCGGTATTGGTACGCGTTCCGTTGGGCTGGTCGGCAAAAACGGATATGTGCATGTTGGCAAATCCGTTGGAGACCCCAAGTCATTATGATACTACACAGAAACAGACGGTGGAAATGCGTTCGCCTGACGGTTCGGCCGATTTGTATCAATTGATTGCCGGACTTGCTGTAGCTTGCCGTTATGGATTTGAGATAGACGATGCTTTAGGAATTGCAGAAAAAACATATGTCAATGTAAATATCCACAAGAAAGAAAATGAAGATAAGTTGAAACAACTGGAACAGCTTCCTGACAGTTGTGCCGCTTCTGCCGATTGTTTGGAAAGACAGCGTGCTGTCTTTGAGCAATATCATGTGTTCAGTCCTGCAATGGTTGATGGGGTTATTTCCAAACTGCGTTCTTACGAGGATAGAACCTTGCGTGCAGAGATACAAGACAGTCCGGAGGAGATGCTGAAACTGGTCGAAAAGTATTTCCACTGCGGATAGGAGAAGAAATGAGGGCATAACTCGCCGCAGGTTACACAGATTGCTATAGAATTTCTGATAATCAAGAACTTTTATCTGTGTTAATCTGCGGTGATTGTGTATTTTGACACCTCTCCATTATTCCTTTGGCTTTGAATACTGGTTCTGCTTTTTGTATTTCCGATTCGAAGCCGAACCAATAACCATTTTGGGTATTGTCGTCAATGGGTAGAAAACATAAGCGGAGGCTTTCTTTGTAGTTTCCATAGATGACTTCCCAATATTCCGGTGGCATCTGGCGCTTGGTCTTGACTTTCTCTGCTGGTTTTTTCTTTAATGACATGCCTGCCTCTATCCAGGCAATGGTGACCATGATTTTATAGGCCGGATAATGCATACTGCAGAATTCATAGAGTACGAGGCCTCGCTTTTCCAGGCTCATGGGCTGGTCTATAAGATTTTTATCGATTAAAAATTCCAGAAAGCGACGTAGGAAGTCGTTGTCGTCCAGAATCAGCTTGCGGGTGATGGCTTGCCAAGCAGTTGTGTTATAGAATCCATCCAGAAGACGTGACAGTTGCCGGGCTGTTTGAAGCTCGTTGACACTGATTTCATTTGTTTGAAGCACTTCATAAGGGGGGAGAGGAGAATATCGGATGCCTAGTTCTTCCGCTCTTCTTCTCATTTCTGTGCCGGGAAGTAACTTCAGGGATTCAAGCTGTATCTCGCCGGCATTGTATCCGGCAAGTGTACGCACATCTTCAAATATTTCGGATAGGCGGTATAGAGGCAAGCCGGCAATGAGGTCGGCGTGTGTTTCCATATTGGGTAGGGAACATAGGAAACGAAGACCTTGCAGTGAGTCCTCCAGGCTTCCCATCCGACGGCTTTTCTGGAGGACCGGTTCGCGCAGGCTTTGAATACCGGCCTCGAGATGGAGCAATCCTTTAGGTAGCTTTTTCAATTCATTTTTCAGCTCTTCGGATAATAGTGCAGGGTGTATTTCTAAGTGAAAGCATATGTCCGGGTTGAATTCCAGGAAAAGTTGCAGTAATTCTTTAGCACGGCGCGGATTATAATTAAAGGTCCGGTCGAGGACGCGTACGTTTTTTATTCCATGACTGTGGATAATTTGAAGGCGTTCACGGATACTTTCAATGGACAGTGTGCGCACCGGTTTTTCTTCACCGCTGACGCAGAATGCACATGTGTTGAAACAGCCTCGGGTAGTCTCCAGTTGTACGAATGGTTTGCTCCAGTTGAAAAAACAGCTGTTTTCCGGTGGTACGAGCCGTGAAAAGTTAAGTACACGGGCTATGCCGTTGTCTATATATTGCTTTTGAGGATTCATATAGCAGAGTCCCGGAATACTGTTCCATTTTTCCGGCTGGTTCCAGCAAGACAGCCATTGGGGGAATGCTTCTTCTCCCTCTCCCCTGAATACACAGTCGATGAAAGGGTTTTTATGCAGAAAGTCTTCATTGTTTCCTAAGAATTCAGGTCCGCCCAAGATGAAGCAGCTATTGGGAAGCAATGCTTTTAATCTCGCTGTGATGTGCAACAGTTGTTCGTGGTTGAACAACCATGTCGTTGCGGCAATGATGTCGGGTTGGTGCCGGTATATTTCGTCGACAATCATTCCTACGTTTTCATTGATGGTGGCAGATACGATTTCCCATTTTACGGAATTGTTCTTTGCTATTTGTGCGTGCAGTGCAGGGAGTGCCAACGAAGAGTGTGCATACGAGCTATTGAGGTCTATCCAGAGAATTTTCATATTTGATTGAATTTCATCTTTGCAAAGATAACTGATTTTGCTTTTCGTATAAACAAAAAGGGTTATATTTGCATGATGGAAATCGAAAATAGTAGAGTTATTGGTATAGAATGTTTTTTGAAAGATGAAATATTCTTTTTGTATTCTTATTTCTATAAGGTGATAACGGGTTGTCTTATCACTGGCTTGATAAAGTAAGGAAGGAAGTACTATTAAGTGTGATTGATACAGAATGCAAAATATCGGAATAAGTTTCCAGCTATTTTGAACATTTTGAGAAAGTAAACTCTTTTGTACAAGGACTGGTTTAGGTAATTGATTCCTTCCTATGATGTAGGGATACTCTGTGAGGAGTATCCCTACAATTTTTTACATTGATTCCACGTTGCCTCCCTTTGGGGGATTGTTTGGACAATAACAAAAAAAGAGAAATATTCTTTCGAATTTCCTCTTCTTTGCGGGTGGCAGATGGGACTCGAACCCACGACATTCAGAACCACAATCTGACGCTCTAACCAACTGAACTACAGCCACCATGTTAGTGCATTTCTTAAATGCGGTGCAAAGATAGGGATAATCTTTAATATTGCAAAGAATGAGACGAAAATTTTTGAGATTTCTGCATTATTTTTTCTTCTCGTAGATACCTATATTGTGCTGCTGGAGCAGCTTTCGAGAGCTTTTGACAAAGATTTCCAGGTGTTTACGAGCTTCCGGCGTTAAATGTTCTGTAGGAAAACTGGCAGGATAAAGAATGTAATTTTTTTCTTTAGTAAGTTCCGGCCGGCCGGTCCAGACCAGATTATATCCACAATAGGAAACACGACAGTATGGAAAAGGCAGAGGATTGGAGTCTGGTAGAGGCGTCTGACTCTGACCGGTGTAAGAGGGACGGATGGGTTGGGGGAGAGGATGTTTCTCCAACTGCAAAGTGAAGATGAGGCCGCCGTCAGTGTTGGCCTTGCTCATATTGGAAATGAAGTTTCCCAAGGAGTAGACTATGATGTGCTGTTCGGTACCATTGGTACGTAGTTCCATCGGTTGAATGACGTGAGGGTGTGAACCGATAATATGTGTTACGCCTTGTTGGAGCAACCAGTTGGCCAGTTCGCGTTGCTCACGGTTGGGAAGGGACTGATATTCCTCTCCCCAATGCATGCAGGCAATAATGGCATCCGGTTGGCGTGCCTTGGCACTTTGGATATCTTGCAGGATGGTATTCTTATCAATATAGTTTACGATATTGGGAGAGGTAGCCTTGATACCATTGGTGCCGTAAGTATAGTTGAGTAGGGCAATGCGAAAGCCGTTTCTGTTGATGAACAGGGGATAGCGTTGCCTGCGCTCCGACAGATTCTTGTAGGTGCCTGCGTAACGAATACCGGAGGAGTCAAGTAATTGTATGGTACGCTCCATTCCCTTTTTTCCACGGTCCAGACAGTGGTTGTTGGCTGTCAGTAAAATATCGAATCCGGCGTCCTTTATGGCCTGAAGATATTCATCGGGGGCGCTGAACATAGGATAGCCCCGATAGGGCCTGCCCCCCAATGTGACTTCCAGATTTCCTATGGCGAGGTCTGCCTGGGATATTTGCTCTTTTATGAGGGAGAAGCAGGAGGAGTAGTCATATTTTCCTTCAGATACATGTGCAGCGTCTATTTGTGCCTGGTGCTGCATCAGGTCGCCGACAAATAATAGCGTAATCCTTTCCTGCGAGGAAAGGGTTACGCTATACAGTAGGACAACAATGAAGACGGCGAGCGTTTTCATCGCCTTGTTATTGGTAGATTACTTTCTTGCCGGCGAGCAATGTATTCTTCATAAGGGAAACGATGGTCATGGGACCTACGCCTCCCGGTACGGGGGTAATGAATGAACATTTGGGAGCTACTTCGTCGAATTTCACATCACCGGTCAGCTTGAATCCGGATTTCTTGGAGGCATCGGGCACACGGGTAGTACCTACATCGATAACGACAGCGCCTTCCTTGACCATTTCCGCCTTAACAAAGTTCGGTTGTCCCAACGCAGCAATGATGATGTCCGCTTCCTGGCATTCCTTTACCAGGTCTTTGCTGCGGCTGTGGCATACGGTCACTGTGGCATCGCCGGGATAAGCCTTCTGCATCATCAGGGCAGCCATGGGCTTGCCTACAATGTTGCTGCGTCCCAACACCACGCACTTCTTGCCTGAAGTCTCTATCTGATAGCGCTTCAGCAGTTCAAGGATACCGTTGGGGGTAGCGGATACATAGCAGGGAAGACCAATGGACATCCGTCCCACATTGATGGGATGGAAACCGTCCACATCCTTACGGTAGTCGATGGTTTCAATCACTTTCTGCTCGGAGATATGCTTGGGCAAGGGAAGCTGTACGATGAAACCGTCCACATCCGCATCCTCGTTCAATTCGCGTACCTTGGCGAGCAGTTCCTCTTCGGTAACGTCTGCCTCGTAACGGATAAGTGAGGACTTGAATCCGCAAACTTCGCATGCTTTTACTTTGGCGGCAACGTAGGTTTCGCTACCTCCATCGTGTCCTACAAGAATGGCGGCCAGATGCGGGGGTTTTCCCCCACGAGCTTCTGAACGG
>OATI01000751.1_pt1 | contig 22186 bp, 15 predicted proteins | sample 1494981 | NCBI WGS metagenome assembly OATI01 (sample SAMEA2579952, study PRJEB22360) | human gut metagenome
TTGTTCAAAAGGTACTGTTTTCATTGCATTCGTTTTTTCGAGTGAATGACACTAAGGTAAACAATACCCCCCTATTTACATACTCTTGGACGAAATTTATTTCATGGATGTTTCATGATCTATTCATTTTTAGTTTTTACTGATAAGACAACACATCTAATAAAAACCCCTATTCCACTAAACAAAAAAGTGTGCCCGGACTAAATGAGCCGGACACACTTTACATCGGTAAAATCTATGTTCTTTACTTATATTCCTGCCAGCTCTTGATCTCTATATCGTCTATAGACAAGGTACAGAATGCTTCGATAAAGGCACTTGCCAAGCGAGCATTCGTGATCAGAGGGACATTCAGGTCAGTTGCGGCACGGCGGATCTTATAACCGTTGTCCAGCTCTCCAGCGGAAAGGTCGCGCGGGATATTGACCACCATGTCGATCTTCTTTTCGTGGAGCATGGTGAGTGCCTGCGGCTGTTTGCCTTCTTCACTCGGCCAGTAGACCAAGGTACTCGGGATATTGTTTTCTTCCAGGAAGCGGTGTGTTCCGCCGGTAGCGAACAGGCTGTATCCTTTGCGGGCAAGCATCTTCGCTGCATCCAGCATGGCCACTTTCTGTTTCGGTGTTCCGGTCGAGAGCAGGATATTCTTTGCCGGGATACGCTGTCCGACCGACAACATACTGGTCAGCACTGCTTCTGAAAGATCATCGCCAAGGCAACCTACTTCACCGGTCGATGCCATATCCACGCCCAGCACCGGGTCGGCTTTCTGCAAGCGGTTGAAGGAGAACTGCGAAGCTTTGATACCTACATAATCGAGGTCGAACGCATTCTTATGCGGCTTTTCGACAGGCAAGCCCAGCATGATACGGGTAGCCAGTTCGATAAAGTTTATCTTTAACACCTTGCTCACGAAGGGGAAACTACGAGAAGCACGGAGGTTACATTCGATTACCTTGATCTCGTTACCCTTCGCCAGATACTGGATATTGAACGGGCCGGAGATATTCAGCTCCTTCGCGATCTGCTTGCTGATGCGTTTGATGCGGCGCACCGTTTCCACATACAGTTTCTGTGCCGGGAACTGGATCGTCGCATCACCGGAATGCACGCCGGCAAACTCGATATGCTCGCTGATGGCATACATCACGATCTCGCCATGATCGGCCACCGCATCCATCTCTACTTCTTTCGCATGTTCGATGAACTGGCTCACTACGACCGGATGCTTCTTGCTGACGTTGGCCGCCAGTTGAAGGAAGCGTTCCAGCTCTTCCTGGTTGGAGCAAACATTCATCGCCGCACCACTCAGCACGTAACTCGGGCGAACCAATACCGGGAAACCTACCTCCTCTACGAATGTATTGATATCATCCATAGAAGAAAGCTCTTTCCAACGCGGCTGGTCTACTCCGATGCGGTCGAGCATGGCGGAGAACTTCTCGCGGTCTTCGGCATTGTCGATACTCTTCGCGGATGTTCCGAGGATATTTACATGTTGTTCGTCCAGGCGCATCGCCAGGTTGTTCGGTATCTGCCCTCCAGTAGAGACGATCACGCCGTGCGGATTTTCCAGTTCGAGGATGTCCATTACGCGTTCGAAGGTCAGTTCGTCGAAGTAAAGACGGTCGCACATATCGTAGTCGGTCGAAACCGTTTCGGGGTTGTAGTTGATCATGACCGAACGCCAGCCTTCCTTGCGGATCGTGTTCAGCGCCTGCACACCACACCAGTCGAACTCTACAGAGCTACCGATACGGTAAGCACCCGAACCCAGTACCACGATAGAACGTTTGTCGCCTACATACTGCACATCGTTTTCCGTTCCGCTGTAGGTCAGATACAGGTAGTTGGTCTGTGCCGGATATTCGGCGGCGAGAGTATCGATCTGTTTCACTACCGGAAGGATGCCACGATATTTACGATCCTGACGCACCTGCAGGATGGCTCTTTCGCCGTCTTCCATTTTATCTTTGAAGATGGCGCGGGCAATCTGGAAGTCAGAGAAACCCTGCACTTTTGCCAGGCGGAACAGGTCATCGGGTATATCGGTTATCTTGCTGAAGCTTTCCAGGGCTCCGGCGGTCAGGATGATATTATATAGTTTCTGAAGGAACCATTTGTCGATCTTTGTCAGGTCGTGGATCTGGTCGATCGTGTAACCGGCGCGGAAGGCCTTGCTGATGACGAAGATACGGCGGTCGGTCGGCTCGTTCAACGCCTTGTCGATATCGGGAATGACCAGTTCTTTGTTTTCCACGAAGCCGTGCATACCCTGACCGATCATGCGGAGACCTTTCTGGATCGCCTCTTCGAAAGTACGTCCGATCGCCATCACCTCTCCTACCGACTTCATGCTTGAACCCAGTTCGCGGGCTACACCGTGGAACTTACCCAAGTCCCAGCGCGGTATCTTACAGACCACATAGTCGAGTGCCGGTTCAAAGAAAGCGCTGGTCGTTTTCGTTACCGAGTTCTTCAGGTCGAACAGGCCGTAACCCAGCCCTAATTTGGCTGCCACGAAAGCCAACGGATAACCGGTTGCTTTCGACGCCAGAGCGGAAGAACGGCTCAGGCGGGCATTGACCTCGATCACCCGGTAGTCTTCCGAATCGGGGTCGTAGGCGTACTGCACGTTACATTCTCCCACGATTCCGATATGGCGAATGATGCGGATAGCCAGTTCACGCAGTTTATGATAGTCCGTGTTGCTCAATGTCTGTGACGGGGCGATCACGATAGACTCGCCGGTATGGATGCCCAGCGGGTCGAAGTTCTCCATGTTACATACCGTGATACAGTTGTCAAAGCGGTCGCGGACCACCTCGTATTCCACTTCCTTCCAGCCTTTCAGGCTCTTCTCCACCAATACCTGGGGAGAGAAAGAGAAGGCTTTTTCGACCAGCACGTCCAGTTCTTCTTCATTGTCGCAGAAGCCTGAACCCAGGCCTCCCAACGCATAAGCGGCACGCACGATCACCGGATAACCCAGCTCGGCAGCGGCACGACGGGCATCGGCAGCGTTCTCCACCGCCTCACTCTTGATCGTCTTTACATCGATCTCGTCCAGTTTGCGGACAAACAGTTCACGGTCTTCCGTATCCATGATGGCCTGTACCGGAGTCCCCAATACACGGACATTATATTTTTCCAGTACGCCGCTCTGGTAAAGCGCCACACCGCAGTTGAGCGCCGTCTGTCCGCCGAATGCCAGCAGGATACCTTCGGGGCGTTCCTTTTCGATCACCTTTTCCACAAAAAAAGGAGTGACGGGCAGGAAATAAACCGTGTCCGCAACCCCTTCCGAAGTCTGTACCGTTGCAATGTTCGGGTTGATAAGCACCGTCTGGATGCCCTCTTCCTTGATGGCTTTCAATGCCTGGCTGCCTGAATAGTCGAACTCGCCCGCCTCACCGATCTTGAGGGCGCCCGAACCTAATATCAGGACTTTCTTTATATCTTCTTTCATTGTCTATTATTTTTTAATTAATTGAGATGTGCTCAAGGTCTCGTTGTGCAGTCCTTCACAAGGTCGTTGTGCAGCCCGTCACAAGGTCGTTGTGCAACCCGTCACAAGGTCGTTGTGCAACCCGCCACAAGGTCGTTGTGAAAAAACTCAAAGCAACTCCACAAACTTATCGAACATAAACTCCGTATCCGTCGGTCCGCTACAAGCTTCGGGATGGAACTGGGAGGAGAAGAAAGGTTTCGTTTTATGCCGGATACCTTCGTTCGTGCCGTCGTTCATATTGATGAAAAGCGGTTCCCAGTCAGCGCCCAGTGTATCGTTATCTACCGCATATCCGTGGTTCTGCGAGGTGATGAAGCATTTCTCCGTTCCTACCATGCGCACCGGCTGGTTATGGCTACGGTGTCCGTATTTCAGTTTGTAGATGGAGGCGCCTCCGGCTTTTGCCAGCAATTGGTTACCCATGCAGATACCGCAGATCGGTTTGTCTCCGGAGAGCGCTTTGCGGATATTCTGAACGGCCGCATCGCAGGTATCCGGGTCGCCGGGACCGTTGCTGATGAACAGGCCGTCGTATTCCAGCGTATTGAAATCGTAATCCCAGGGCACGCGGATAACCGTCACATTGCGTTTCAGCAGGCAGCGGATGATGTTATGTTTCACCCCGCAATCCACCAGGACAACCCGCTTTTTACCTTCGCCTTCTCCATAAGTAATCACTTCCTTACAGGACACTTTATCTACATAATTCACATTCGCGTACTCTCCGAAATCGGTTGCTTCGGCTTTTTCCCCGCCAATCACGATCTTTCCCATCATCACGCCATGTTCGCGCAATTTCTTGGTCAGGGCACGTGTATCGATCCCATAAATTCCGGGAATACCTTCTTCTTTCAACCAGCTTCCCAAACTCTCTACAGCATTCCAATGACTATACTCATGACTGTAATCGCTTACGATGATGGCATCGGCATGTATCTTTTCACTCTCCATGAAAGTGGCAATTCCATCCGCCCCAAACGTACGGGCGGGTACACCGTAATTTCCTACCAGCGGATAAGTTAACACCATCAGCTGACCGGCATAGGAAGGGTCGGTCAGGCTTTCCGGATAACCTGTCATGGCAGTGTTGAACACTACTTCGCCGGTTACCTCTTTTTCACAGCCAAAAGAAAAGCCGCGAAAAACAGTCCCGTCGTCTAAGATCAAAGTTGCTGTTTTCTCTGTTTGCATATAATCTGTATCTTGTGTCATTTGACTAAATATTCTTCTTCCATATAATGTATGAAGGCATTGTTCACCATGCGTGCACCGCCCTGAGTCGGATAATCGCCGGAGAAGTACCAGTCTCCCGGATGGTTCGGACAAGAAGCGTGCAGACCTTCCAACGTCTGATAAACGATCTCCACTTTGGCGCGTGTACCGGCCGGTGTAAGCAGGTCGACCATCTTGGCGGATATTTCCTCGTCGGTGAACGGCGCATAAATCTCCTTCACATAGTTGACGATCGGACCTTCCTCCTTCGCCTGTTGCTTCTTGGCTTTCCAGTATGCCTCGGTGATAACGGATTCCATGCCCCGTTCCTTCAGCAAAGCGACTGCGGCCTTGAAAGCGATAAACTCGTTCATCCGCGACATGTCGATACCGTAATAATCCGGATAACGTACCTGCGGAGAGGAAGACACGATCACGATCTTCCGCGGATGCAGGCGGTCCAGGATACCGATAATACTTTGTTTCAGGGTTGTTCCGCGAACAATGCTATCATCTATTACAACCAGATTATCAACGAATGGTTCGATACTTCCGTAAGTTATATCGTACACATGGGCGGCCAGGTCGTTACGGCTGTTGCCTTCGGCGATAAAGGTACGCAACTTTATGTCTTTAATCGCTACTTTTTCGGCACGGACACGCATGGAAAGTATCTGGTCGAGTTCTTCTTCCTGAAGTAGGTGGCTGCGGTCGGCAATCCACTCTTTCTTCAGCTTGTTCAGGTAGTTGTTCAACCCCTCCTGCATTCCAAAATAAGCGACCTCCGCCGTATTGGGGATGAAGGAGAAGACTGTATGTTTGATGTCGTAATCGACAGCTTTCAATATCGGGTGTACCAGATTCTCCCCCAGCTTCTTCCGTTCGCGGTAAATATCCACATCGCTGCCCCGGGAGAAGTAAATACGTTCGAACGAACAGGCTTTATTCTCTTCCGGCTCCACGATCTGCGAAGTACGGAAACGGCCGTCTTTGCTGATAAACATCGCTTCGCCGCGCTGCAACTCCTTTATATCCCCGGCTTGCACGTTCATTGCCGTCTGGATCACCGGACGTTCGGAGGCCAGCACCACGATCTCGTCGTCGGCATAATAAAAAGCCGGACGGATGCCCCAGGGATCGCGCACGCTGAACGACTCGCCGCTACCGGTCAGGCCACAGATCACAAACCCGCCGTCCCAGGTCGGCACGCAACGTTTCAACACATTCGACAGGTCCATATGTCCTTCGATCGCATGTGTAATATCCATGCCCCGCAATCCTTCTTCTTCATATTTCCGGTACAAACGCTCCACTTCCCTGTCCAGACGGTGTCCCATCTGTTCGAGCATGATATAGGTATCGGCATATTTGCGCGGATGCTGTCCGATAGCTGTAATTTCTTTGAAAATGTCGTTTACGTTTGTGAGGTTGAAATTTCCGCAAAGAGCGAGGTTCTTGGCTCTCCAGTTGTTGCGGCGTAAAAAAGGATGGACGTAGGAAATACCGGACTTACCGGTCGTGCTGTAACGGAGGTGCCCCATATAAAGTTCTCCGGCGAAAGGAAGGTTTGCTTTAGCGAAAAGCGGATCGTTTAATTTACCGGGTGGTAAATCTTTGTAATGATCGTGAACGGCGGCGAATATCTCGGTTATAGCTCCTGTTCCCAACGCTCTTTCCCGAAACATATATTCTTCACCGGGGCTTGCTTCTAACTTCACGCAGGCTAAACCGGCTCCTTCCTGTCCGCGGTTATGCTGCTTTTCCATCAGTAAGTAGAGTTTATTCAGGCCGTACATCCAGGTACCATACTTTTGATGATAATACTCTAAAGGCTTTAGTAACCGGACCATGGCGACTCCACACTCATGTTTAAGTTGTTCCATCTGGTTATATCTTGTTTATTTCAACTGCAAAGATACGCACTTTATTAAACACATTGTTCATATTAATGCAAAATAATTGACATATTAATAGAAATAATCATTTTATCCGGCATTTAGTTAAATTATTATATATTTCCGCATTGTTTCGATAAAGTTACAAATACAAAGCCATATAAAGAGATAGAACTATAATTTATAAGAAAAAAGTAAATTATAGTGATATATTTACTATGCTAAGAAAGAACAAGCCAGAATCGTTTGTTGTTTTGTTACACCTTCAACAACTTATAAATCTTCATTAATTAATCGTTCTATGATATCGATAAAGACAACGGCTTTCGGATAGAGCTCTCTCACTTTATCTTCATTCATCATAATGAAATCATCGTAATCGCCGGACTGCCGGTTTGCATACAGATTGGAATAAAATTTCGACTGTTCTTTATCTATCTGTCCAGTCAAGACAAATTCCTTACTGAAGGCTTGTCGTATGCCGGAATGGGTTTTAACACAAATACCATGTTTCAGTAACAAAGCGGCTACGGCATAATAGCAGGCATAATACATACGGCTTACAGTTGTATTCCAAAAGCCATGCTCTATAAGAACCGGCAATTCAATTAAAGTGTCTTTCGCGTTTTGTAAACGTAAAGAAACGAGTGCTCGTCTTTCTTCATCAGTCATAGTAATATTCCCTCCTTCATAACATTCTCATAAAATGGAGTGACAAGCCTTCCCCACAGCTTTTGAGAGTATACTATTGGGTTAATAATCACTCCTGTTTCAATCTCAATATCGTAAAGAGGATAAGTTATTCTCTCCTCATCTTCCAGCTTTATCTTGTCTTTATCCACTAATATCAGCAGGTCGATATCACTGTCGGGCCGTGCATCTCCACGCGCTTCGCTACCATAAAGTATGGCTTTGACACCTGGGGCCGAATGTCGAAGAACTTCGCGGATGCGGTTGACTATTTCAGGACGTTTCATAAGCTTATATATGTTGTTGATGGCAAATATACGGAATTATTGTTTTACAACAAATCTTCCCACTCTTTATCCGTCAGTGACTTCAGCGGATCGTTTTCCGAGATGAATATTTCAGCCAGTTCGCTCTTGGATTCCTGGAGGTTGCGTATCTTCTCCTCGATCGTGTCGGCAGTAATAAAGCGGTAGACAAAGACCTGCTTTTCCTGTCCGATACGATGGGCACGGCTTTCCGCCTGCAACTCGGCTGCCGGATTCCACCAGGGATCGAGGATGAAAACATAATCGGCATCCGTCAGGTTTAGTCCTACCCCACCGGCTTTCAGGGAAATGAAAAAGGCGGAAACATCATTGCGGGTAGAGAAACGGGTAATTTCGCTCTCACGGTCGAGGGTACTTCCCGTTAACATCGCATATAGCCATTCACGCTCGGTGAAGGCATCCGCCAACAGTTTCAGATGTGTAACGAAAGACGAGAATATCAGCACCTTATGCCCTTCACTAACCAATGTTTCAAAAGCATCCAGCACCTGCTCCATCTTCCCCGAACCGCCTTCATAGTCCGCTAAAACCATGTGCGGATGATTCGCCAACTGGCGTAAACGGGTTATACCGTTCAATGCGACAAATGAGTTCTTATGGCGCTCCTGCAAAATCGTATTCCGCAGCGCATTCTTCTCTTTCTGGTAAACCTCCCGTTGTTCCGGTGTCATTTCACAATAAACCACCTCTTCCGTCAACGGGGGAAGTTCGGGAGCCACCTGTTGCTTGGTGCGCCTCAGAAAGAACGGACGGATAATCTGTTGCAAGCGTTTGCGGGCATTATCGTTTCCTTCCTTTGTTATCGGATGGATAAAATGTTTCCGGAATCCGTCCGCAGAACCCAGCAGACCGGGATTGATGAAGTTGAATTGTGCCCACAGATCTTTCAGCGAGTTTTCAATCGGCGTCCCGGTCAGCACCAGACGATGTTCACATTGCAGACGGACAACCGAATGGTATGTCATGGAAGCCGGGTTCTTTATATTCTGGCTTTCATCCAGTATTACATATGTAAAGCGATATTTCTCCAACAGTTCGATATCCCTCCGGAGAAGCCCGTAAGTAACCAATACAATATTATACCGGTCGAAACTCTTCCACGGTTCTTTCCTCTTTTGATCTCCCATATAAGTATAAACGCTCAATGTGCTGAACTTCCGGATCTCCCGTTTCCAGTTCGGCAACAAAGAGGTCGGCACAACGACTAAAGAAGCGGGAACCGTCGTTTCCTCCTTCTCCTTTTTCACCTCTTCATACGGTATCTCACCGGGCATATCCATTCCGAAAAAGGAGAACTGCCCGCTGCTATCAACTGTTATATTTTGCGGAGCAGGAGAAGATAACACAACTGCTTTCGGTTCTTCCGGATCATAGATATGTTGCAACAGCGTAATCGTCTGCAACGTTTTTCCCAACCCCATATCATCCGCCAGGCAAGCACCAAAGCCGTTGGCTGCCAGATGGACCAGCCAGGAAAAACCGTCCTGCTGATACGGACGCAAAACAGTCTTTATCTTCGGAGGAACAACAACCGATTCTTTCTGTACATACACCTTCGAAACAGTATCCTCCTGTTCCAACGCGGAAACAACTCCCAGATGCATTTTACGAACCCTGATCTCTTCCGGTCTGTCATCACCGAAAGTAAACAGATCGCTATATTTCTCGAACCAGTCTTCAGGAAGTAAGGCGACCTGTCCGTCCGGCAGCACAAACTCCCTTTTTCCTTCCAGAATATGCTTCCTGAAACGAATAAAAGGGAACAGAAAATCCCCCATACGCACCGTAATGCGGATATCGAACCAGTCGGGAGAAGGAGAAATCTCCTGTGTCAGCGAAATCTCTCCCAGATAATACCGGAGAGACGTGTCCGTCTTCACAAAAGAAAAGCAAGACTCCAACTCTGCCTTATGTTGTTGCAGCCAGTCGATAAACGTATAACCGCCTGTTTCGACAACCCTGACAAACTGAACATCCGTTATCTGTTTGAAGCCCCATTTCTCCAGTAAGTTGATATAGATTTGTTCCAACTCCAAATCACGTGTATAATAATAGATGACAGGTTTTCCGTCGACCTTTTCCAACCGGGGATAAGTCAGCTGGCTTTTCTTTCCCGGCGAGAAATAACGGTCTCCATACCGGAAACGCAACTGAAGTGCCGGCTCGTCATTAATAGACCGCTCCACAGACAATTCAGGGATACAAGTTCTCCTTTCGTGAATAAGATCGAAGCCGGAAGAGGTGGCAGGATAATCGCAAATCAGGGGAAGCGCAACCATCTCCAGATACTTTTCAGCATCTGCCAGCGGCACTTCCACATATTTCCGGGTCAGAAACGGTGTAACTTTCGAAGCCTCAATCCGCTTGAAAACTAAGAGCCGATCATCCAACAAAAGGATAGCCGGTTTTGAAGACAAAACCATAAACTTTCTCTTTTTCTGTAAAGGGATCTCTTCTCCATCCATACGACAGACAGCTGAATAACGGAAAAAATGATCTGTTATCTCAAAGCGGAAAGAGATCTCCGCAATATTCCCAGAAAAACGCATCCGGTCATGTTCATAAAGCAGTTTCACACCGGGTTCTTTCATATATACCGGCAAATGATTCGCCTGCATCAACCGGACCATCTCCCTTATTTTCTTATCAATGAAAGGACGGAGTTGCTTCTTCAACATCTCCGCCGTCACCGAACTCAAAAAGCCGGCCACCGTCTGTTGCCTGGAATATACCTGCATCAGGTTCTTTTCGGAATAACTTTGCGCAATAGCAATTACGCGCTTCTCCATCTCAGACAACTCCGTATCGTTTCCCGCATGGGTAGCCTGTTCCTCCACACTGATCACATCCTGAGACACAGCTTTGGCAAAATAAGGAATAAGTAAAGGTCCCAAAACAGGATGGTTACTTAATGCAATGATTAATATATGGTTCGCGGACATCAACGGTTCTTTTTTATTAAAACTACAAAGTTACAAGAAAAACAAATAATCATACCTATAGTTCGAACCAAAGATATTTGATTATCTTTATCTGCTATAATCAATAATTACCGAATCATGTCATACTGCGAATACATAAAGACCATCACTGGTTGGGCTCTTGATCTTAACAAAACATATCACGATGAGAAATATGGTTTTCCCATTGAAGACGATAACGAGCTGTTCGGCAGGCTCCTTCTGGAAATCAATCAGGCAGGCTTGAACTGGTCGACCATATTGAGAAAAGAAGCCGCCTTCCGTATGGCCTACGATAAGTTCGATATCGAAACGATTGCAAACTATACGGAAACAGACGAAGCCAGGCTTTTGTCCGATCCCGGTATCATCCGTAACAGACTAAAAGTAAAAGCCGCCATCCATAATGCGCAGGTTATTATGGAACTGAAAAAGGAATACGGCTCATTCAAAAGCTGGCTCGATCATCATCACCCTAAAACCAAAGACGAATGGACGAAGCTATTCAAACAAACATTCAAATTCACCGGAGGCGAGATTGTCAACGAGTTTCTGTTAAGTACCGGATATCTCGAAGGGGCTCACACGCCTGACTGCCCCATATATCAGAAAATACTGGATAAAGACCCTGCATGGAAAAGATCAAAGAACACTGTTCTGTAGAATCCTGTACTCAGTGGCTGCCATCCCTGTATGCCTTTTGAAATAACGTCCCAGATAAGACTGATCCGGGAAATGGAGTATTTCGGCTATCTCCTGAATGGTATATTCAGTAGATTGAAGAAGCACTTTTATTTCCAGGATCACCCGCTTATCGATAATCTCTTTCGGGGAGGCAAAAGAGCTGCAAGCATGGCAAACCATGCGGAGATAAGAAAGCGTTATGCAAAGTTTATCAGCATAGAACAAGGCATCACGCTGTTCGCGGCAATGCGCATCGAGCAAAGACATAAACTGATGATACCGTTCCTGTTTACGGCTGAACTTACCGATTGTCTGCTTAAAATAATGTATACTCTTATCATACAGCCATAAAAGATAATTCTGTATAAAATTACGCAACATCAGGGCATTGAACTGATTGTCTTTATCCTCATAGATCAGCTTTCCCATATTCATCCAGACAGCAATATTCTTTAATAGCGAAGACTCATCCGGATAAGTATAACTGGGAGTTTCACGCAGATAACTAGAAAAAGGTACTCCCAAACGAAGACTTACCTCATCATATACCTCTTTGGGGAACGTCAATATCTTGACATGAAATGTTTCCGATGCACTCAGCAGATAAAAGGTCGTACCCGGCAAAACGATCATCTCCGTATTTTTTACGATCTCACACTTCTGTACCCCTACCGAGACAACAGCCTCTCCTTCCGTGCACAATAAAATAAAACCACCTTCCATCCTATACGGATAGTTAAGCAGCATATCCAGATTCGTCTCGCTGTACCAGAACGCCCCATTAAAAAACGAAAGATCCTTTTCCATCAGTTTATTTTAATACACAAAAATAGTCCTTTTTCAAAATAAAACCAACAAGATAGTTGCGATAATGAACAATACAGTCGTACTTATGAAAAAGATTAGGTATTTATAACGACTTACCTTTGCTGCGTTAAAAAAATAAATCGTTTAAACATTTCAGCTATGTCAAAATTAAAAATGGATTATGCAGGCGGAAGTATCGGGAAGTTGTTTATTAAACAATTAATACCCAACATTCTGGGAATGGTATTTGGAGCCCTGTTTATAATTGTAGACGGAATATTCGTAGGAAACGGGCTCGGAAGCGATGCCCTGGCCGCCATCAATATAGTCGTGCCGATCTTTACCGTCATGACCGGTATCGGACTGATGTTCGGTATGGGAGCAGCGATCATCGCAACGATCCATCTTTCGAAAGGGAAGCGAAGCAGTGCAAATGTGGTGATTACCGAATCGTTCATCATTTCATCACTACTGATGTTTTTGTTTTCCATTATTGGTGTATGTTTTCCGGATGAAATTGTGATCTTGCTGGGCGCACCAACCGGTATCGTCAGCCAGGCCAGTGAATACCTGATCACATTCTCCTGTTTCTCGGTATTCCAGATGGCGCTGAGTTCACTACCTTTCTTTGTCAGGATAAGCAGTCCGAATTACAGTTTGCTCTGTTTAAGCGTTGCCACGGTTTTAAATATCATACTCGACTACCTGTTTATCTTTGTATTCAAATGGGGATTGTTCGGTGCTGCTTTCGCAACAGGGCTGGGGCAGACTGTAGGCGCAATAATGCTTGTTTGCTTCCTGATGAGAAGATCTTCTCCCATACGGCTTATCAAACCTCGTATCAATGGGAGAAATATACGGTTCGCTTTTAGTAATACAGTTTCAATCTGTCGGTTAGGATTTCCGGTGTTGTTGAGTGAAATAACTATTTCTGTGATGGCAATAACCGGTAATTATACATTCAGCCGTTATATCGGAGTGGATGGAGTGGCTGCTTTTAGTGTGATTAATTATCTGTTTCCTGTTGTATTTATGGTTTTCAACGCAGTCATACAATCGGCACAACCGATCGTCAGTTATAATTATGGGTTGAAGCAGCCAGCCCGGTATATAAAGGCTGTCCGATTGGCTTTATCTTCGGCGATAGGGATCAGTACGGTATTTGTTTTGGTATCGATCCTGTTCAACCAAACGATCGTATCAATGTTTATACCCGATCTTACCCATCCTGCCGGAATACTTGCATCCGAAGGATTGCCTTATTTCTCGCTGGACTTTATATTCTTCGGGATCAATGTAGTTGCCATTGGGTATTATATGTCGATCGGGAATGTCAGACGGGCACTGATCTTCACTACGATACGCGGGATATTACCGGTGATATGTTTTTTGATCCTGCCGGTGTGGTTCGGCACAGTAGGTATCTGGTTATCAGTCCCGGTAGCCGAAATAATTTCGGCTTCTGTAGTTGCTATTGTTGTTTTCGCTAAGCGGAAACAACAATAGTGCTAACAGGATATAGACTTTACGAATCAAAGACTAAGACCAATCTCAAACAATCTTCCCCATTATATCATTTATATCCAAATTAAGTTTTGAAAAGGCAAACCATTTCTTTCCCAGGTCTTTCAAGGAAGCACCGATATGATAAATATCCTTTTCATCGATCAAGAGAAAACGATCATGCGATTGTTTGAATTGCCTGATAGCGATCGGTTCGTATTGAGCATTGTGACGTTGCAAATCTAAAGCCAGTTGTTTTGATATCTGGGCTGTATAAATTGTTGCCGTAACATTTACATCCCGTTTTGTTAACAACATCAACACACTCTCATCTACGTAATTATCGATAAGGATAATAGATTGGCGAGCCGACTTTATCAAATCCGCCGCAAATTTATAGGCATCAAACAACTGACCGTCAAAGAAGATACCTTCGACTAGAGGAAGGGAGGTTTTGACAAAGAAATCTATTTTACGATCATGTTCAACCAGCTTTGCTTCTATATTTTCTATTCGTTGATTAATTGCATAACCTTTCAACAAATAATCTTTTAATACTTTATTCGCCCAAATACGAAATTGAGTTGCATTTTTAGAGTTGACACGATAACCAACTGATAAAATAGCGTCGAGATTATAAAATGATGTTTGGTATATTTTGCCATCACTGGCAGTATATTCCAAAATGGAATGAACTGAATTCATCATTAATTCTCCGCTAGTAAAAATATTCTTCAAATGCTTTGATATGGCAGGCTGCTTTACTCCAAATAATTCTGCTATTTGCGCCTGTGTCAGCCAAACAGTATCATTTTCCATGCGAACTTCTATCTCGAGGGTATTTTCGGGATGGTAAAGAATAATTTCTCCTTTAGTATTCATAGCATACAGATTTTGTTTGCAGCAAAGGTAAAACTATTTCCGAATATATTTATGTTTCATTCAGGTATTCACATAAAAACTAATACCTCACCACCCCGCAAAACTCAACTATAGTCATCTTCCCTGCCAAAACCAACACATCTTCGCTAGTAATTCCCCCTTTACTGATATGCCCGGCCAGCGTACCGATCTTTCCGTAAATCTGAAAACAGATCAGGACAGACATTGCGATATGATTTATAGAGGTTTGTGCAGTCCGTTCGACAACTTCTGTCAAATGCAGCATCCGAATAAACAAAACAGGAAAACGAAGCGGACAACGCAGACAGGCCATTACCGTTCTTTGTTGTATAAAGTCAACATAGGACTGACGATCATGGATGATGACTTCTTCGATGAACTTCTGATGTTTTTTAGGCAAGGTCGACCAGACGGTGAATGCCAGTTTGTAAATCTTTTCACGTAAATGGTTACGGCCTTCTTTTGACATTTCGTCAAGGCTATGGTTAAAATCCTTCGCTTCCGGTACTTTTCCACTGGGGAATAAGGCCTCTAATTTGTTTTGTTTCTTCATGATATATCCAATAGGCATTAATAATAATTGAGGGGAATTAAAAAAACAGAAGCAGGTGAAGACACATAATAGCTAAAAACATCTGTGTCCCCACCTACTCTCTATTTGGATGGATTCAAATCCCTAAGCAAAAACTTTCCGGGTTTGAACTTGACACTCGTACGTGCCGGTATTGCACAAGAGATACCGGTATGGGGATTACGGCCGATACGCTCTTTTTGCGACCACGGAGTAAAAGTGCCGAAACCTTGAAGCATAACAGGATCATCCTGTTTCATGGCTTCTGTTAACACTACCTGAAAGGCTGTGATAAATTCACGTGACTGCTGCTGCGAAATTTTCATCTCCACAGCCAGTTTGCTGACAAAATCTGCTTTGTTCATAATAACTAAATTTAATTCGATTACACTTTATCATTACATAATGATTATTTCTTCATACGTACACAACGGACTGCACCTTCTTTATCCATATAATTATAATCCAGCCTTCCTATCTTATCTACTCGACAACGACCATTACCGCCTTTATTATACACAGAACAACTCCATATCCACATATTGACTAGAGGATCCATCCAACTTAAATTTTCAAACTTATCATGATTATACCAGACCTCATGTAATTCCAGTTCGGTTGGTAAACGCCAATCAGTAAAATTATCTTCTGTAAGATTATTACAATAATCTTTTTGCACAGTATAATTCGTTGTTTTAAATGAAGGATCCGAGACATACGGTTTCTGTTTTTTTTCTATTTGCAATATATAAGAGCCTTCCATGGATGGGTTGTCTCCAAGTACCAGATTCCTTATTCCAAAAGAAGCTGCCATATTCGTACCATCAACATCAAACGGAGGATTAGTTATCCATGAAACTGGATTTGCATTTGTCTGTAACTTGTTATAATATCTTTTCAATGACGTATCATCTATTTTTATTTCATTAGCCGGTAAAGACGCATTCTGATTAACTGTAACTGCTATTGAATGGGTCCCACCTGATACTGCAATTGTAAATGCTGCCGAACGCATATTTCCACTATTAGCAGGAGCACTAAACGTAACAACTTGGGCATTGCTTTGAATCGATCCACTTGCAGGGCTTACCGTTATTACATTTCCATCATTTCCGGAACTACGTGTAACACTCCACGGTAAACCCGAAGTACCGCTTATAGAAACCGTTCCGGAACTTTCAGTATTAGGTAATGTTATTTCGGTTGGTTCCACCTTGAACACCGAAGCCTCCTGTGATATCGCAGTTTCCTCCGCCATATTTCCGGCTGCTACCGATATATTCCCGCTACGTACCTCTTTGTTTTTGTTTACACTATTGGTCTTGTAGTTAAAGGTTTGTTTGTTTCCACTCGTAGTACCTGTTGTTTCACCGGTAAAAGCCAGCCAATCCGGGTGAGTGATAGTATAGGAAAGGCCTTTCGTTGCCGTAAAAGCGACAGAACCCGAAGCCTCCGCTGTCGGAGCCAAAGATGTGGGAACTTCATCCACTGTTAAGGATGAAGCCGCCTGCTGAACGGCTATATTACCCGTCGGTCCTTTGGATTCATCTCCCACACGGACTGTTATTGTACCCGTACGTTTCTCGGAATTGGGATTGACAGGAACATTAAAAACAACATTTTGAGGATTTGTCGTTGTTGTACCCGTCGTTTGACCGGTCAAAGTAAGCCAGCCGTTCGGTTCCGTCACAGCTGTTTTCCACGGCAAATCGGAAGTCGCGGTAAAAGATGAAGAGGCGTCGTTTGCTCCCTCCGCACTTATCTCTACCGGCTGGGTGGGGCAAGTGACCGTGGAACCGGTCTGCTCTACGGATATCTCTTTTTTCAGATCGTTATATGTTGAACTGCCGACCGACCCACCGCCTTCTACCGTTATGCTTCCCGTTCGTGCTGATGCATACGGGTTGCTGGAAGCCGCTTTGACTATTAAACTTTGTTCCCCTCCTGTAGCTTCATCACCACTGTTGCCCAGATCGCCTGACGCCCAACTCAGCCAACCGTCGGATAAAAGAGCACGCCAGTTTAGTCCCTTTGTGAGGGTAAATGTTGATTGACCTTCCGAACCGGAAGCGGCTTCTAACGAAATGGCGCTGCCTACATTCAAGGTCGATCCTTCCTGTACGATTTCAATATTTTGTTCCTCGCCGGTTACGTTCATCTGAAAAGAAAATGAGCGCTGCTGCGCCGTCGGATTGGCCGTTTCTGCCTTGAAAACAATCTTTGCAGGGCCCTGGTGAGTTATATTAGCTCCATATCCTACCGGGATGTTGTCGTTAAGCAATGCCGAAAGCCAATTCGGTAACTTGATTGTCCACTCATCTCCCGGGCGGGCAGTGACCTGCAACTCGGTCGTGCCGCCTTTACCCGCAGGCATCGGTTGCAAGCCGTCGAGATCGATCGGCGGGATTGTCCCCACCGTGATGCGTTGGTCGGTGACGTCTATTCCCTTCAACGTCACACTCATCGTATAATAATGGTTGCGTTTGATATTGTAATCATTCATATCGGTACTGCCCGGGAAGAAACGGAAGGTGACGTTTTCGTAAGTGACACCGCCCTGTACCGCCGTTCCCGTCAGTTCTATGCAAGTGGCATTGCTCACTCCCCGGCCTGTTTTCTCCTTTTCAGACGTGGCGGCGTTTTCACCGGTTACCACACCTGCCCGGTTTTCCGGTAGATACCAGTGCATCGTCGCTCCGTCGGCATTGGATTCGCCGGTATATTCTCCATACGTTACATCGGTTAATTGAGTTGTCGTTTCTTCCATGCGTATTTTATCCGGCACCGATTTCAGCTTTACCGAGAAAGGCTTGAAACTGAAACCATCTCCACCGATCAGATAGCTAAACGAAATCTTTGCCACCGTCCGGATCATATCGACACCTATACTCTCCACACCGTTATCCCGGATCACACCCGACCACATTCCTGTCATGCCGCACAAACGACTCTCAGGTAATCCCTCTGTGGTCGAGGCATACGTAAATACATGCTCTTTCAATGCCGTTTCCGTAGCGATCTCACCCAAATCGTCGCAATTGGCAACAAACCAGACATGGTGCGTGGCTTCTCCGCTCTCTTTCAGCCTCAGGTTCACCGTCGTTCCGGTCACAGGCGAAATGTATTGGCTGAAAACCCGGTTGCCCGTCGCATCATACTGCCCGACCCATAGTTGGGAGATCAGGCTCTCATCCCCCTCTGTCAAGGCGACTGCCGATCTGGTTGCGACCGAATCCGTCATGCCGGGCACAACCGAGTCGATTTCGAACGTTCCTTCCGGAGTAAAAGTGATGCTGCGTGTTTGCAGGGGGCGGTTAGCCAGCACGTTCAGGTTAAAAACGGCTTCCACCTCTTTCGCCGGATGGGGCGGCAAATCCTTTTCCTCCACCTCCGTCCGCGTACAACCTCCCGCCACCCACAGCAGCAACCACACAAACAACACGGTTTTACTGATTCGTTCCATTGTATTTCGTTTTTAATTGTTTCAATTATTCTCCTCCTCCGACATCTGTATCGCTCCACTCTATCTTTGTCCACCGGGCCACCGTGATGGTTGTTCCGATCCCCTCCTGGATATCCGGGTCGGGATAAGAACCGCCGGGGGGAGCACCTACCTCGCCGTCAGAAAAGGAAATGGCATTCCAGGCTATTATTTTCAGATTCAGACAGCTCTCGTCATTCTTTACTTCCAGCGTGAAGACGTACCGCTTGCCTGCGTCGAAAGTGATCGGTTGGTCTATGGTCGCTTTCAGGGTCGCCGTTTCATGATTCCTTTGTACATCGATTTCCACTCCGAAAGGACGGTCGTTTTTGGGTAGGACGATGCCCGTCGTTTTATTCAGGCCCATACCATTCGGATCGGAACCCGCTTCCACCGCGACAAATTCCCCGCTTTCAAACACTACGGTCGCTTCCGCTTTATTCTCTCCGCCCGTCGGAAGGATTCCCGTATCCTCCCCCGCTATCAGAGTCGCATCGGAGACAGAGATATGACTCAGTTCCAGCCTGGTTCCATATAGCTCATCGAATGGAAGCGCATTCTCCGGTGAAGGGGCGACATTGAACACCAAAAGGGCGCATTGCCTGCGGAAAGTTTCCAGCGTGACCACACGCGAGGAACGCGAAACGGTCACCCCACGGGCAAAAGAAGTCATCACATCCTCCTTATGCGGGATTGCCGTCACCACATACCTCCCTTGCGCATCTTTTTCCAGCCGACGTGCCGGTGAAACGGCATAGAAATCGTAAACGCCTCCCCTGACGACCAGTTCGCCGGCAGTGCCGGAAAGCTGCGCCCCTGTATCATCCGCCAGGCAAGGCGACAAAGAACCATCCTTTTCCACCACATAGGTCGCTTCAAACGATGGTTGCGCAGTAGAGAAAGGAACCTCGGCTGTTGCCGCCCCTTCCTCACCGCGCAGGTATCCGCAGATGCGCACCGTAGCCCCTTCGGGCAGCGGGGTTGCAGATGCCGCAGGAACGGCAGCCTCCTCCCCCGCACGGCTCAGAAGGACCGGGGTCCCCAGGTCCGGTTTACTGAAATGAAGTTCCACCGGGCGACTCTCTTCCGGCACGACATCTTCCACAGTCCCTGCCGTGCATCCGGCCAGCAAACCACCGACCAGCAGAACAATCAGATATAACTGTATTCGATCCCGTTTCATTTCGATTTCCTTTGTGTTCTAATTCTTTGTTTCAATAAGTGACAAGACTCACTCCATCGGTACGTCATACGCCCCGCCGTCGTTCCAGGCCGCCACTTTCACTTCTGCCAGCTCTATGCCCTGCGGCTGCATGCGGAGGTTGTAGGTATAGTTGTATCCCTTTTTCCAGTCGGCTGTAAAGGTGCCGGGGTCTTCACCCGTTCCGGACGGTTTCATCGTAAAGGTACGCCCGTCGTCAAACGTCAGCTCCAATGTCACATTCACGCCACTGACCGGAATCACCAACCCGAAAGCCTGCACCGGGACGTTCGTCGTCGTTTCTCCCGACTCCCCGCCTACCGCACGCGTATCCCCGCCCGCGGTAAAAACCAGTTGATCCACCGCCGTCAGCGTCCCTTCCACCTCACCCGTTGCCAGGTTCAGCCTGGCGGACGTGCATTTTTTTAACTCCCCGTTACTTTTGAGCACCACCTTTTCAACATAGCAACCGGCAAAAGCCGAACCCTCTTCCAGGACCCGGAAGCTCACCTTCGAGAGCGCATGCTGCATCTCGAGCGATACTTCCGGATGCCAACGGTCTACCTCAGCCGCAGCCGTGCAATACAGGTAATCCTCCTGATCGGTTTCCCACTGCACATCGGTGGCGGCATCCACTATATTGTTACCATCCGAAAAGTAGAATTTCTGTTTATCCAACACCTTTATCCCACTCATCAAAGGGGCTTTCGGAGTACCCGTGAGCGAAACACTCTTTTCGGCAGGCACATAGCCGTAGACTGTTCCTTTTTCGGTGTACAACAGAAGCGGTTCCTCTTCTTCTGCGGGTTTCCAGGAAGGAGGGGTACTGGCAGCACTATAGACGAACTGCTGGCTTTTGATGCTGGTGTTGTACAAACTTACCACACCGCCGCTCTCTTTCGTGACACATACCCCCACCTGTGTCAGCGGGTTCGGGTTTCTATCCGTTTGTCCGGGGCCGCCCGTCACGACACTTCTCGACTCGACCTCCATCCACATGCCCAGGTTCTTCACTCGAAAAGGAACACCCTCTTCCGCTTCGCCACCACCAGGCACCGGCGAAACGATATCCGCCTCTGTGCAGGCAGCACACAGGAACAAAAACACTGCCACTAAACGCGATAAGAACTGTTTCATGGGATTTGTTTTTTTAGTGATGTATTACAACGGGATATCGTCCGGTTCGTCTTCCTCCCACTCTGTCACCGTTACATCCATTACTGTCAACTTGTTACGGCCGGCCGAGAAAGTATAGATGCAATTGGTTCCCGCCGGCCACTGATAAGCCGGCAGGGTAACGGTATAGTCCACTGCCGCATTTCCACCTTCCTGAAGAGTGATGACCACATCTATTTCGTTTTCTCCGAAACTGGCGACCGGATACACGATTGCACTGACTTTTTTGGATACCAACTGTCCGTTGACGGTCGATTTATTCTCGATAAAAGCCTTATCGCTTTGTGCTCCGTCTTTGATTTGTTTCATCAGGATGTAGTTTGTGATATTTCGGGTCAGGGTACCGGTTGTCGTGTTATCGCTTATTGTACCGTCTGACAGCGACATCTTGCCATTTCCAGTCTTGATGTAACTATTGGAACTCCCATCATGATTCTTTATCACGAACTTTGTAAATTTCACATCATTACTACTCAGATTTCCGCCGTCGTACACGCGGAAGGAAACCATCGCCATCGCATGCTTCATATCCAGGTTGATCAGATAACCGGGATTGGCGGCATCGGTATTTTTCGGACCTTGCTCCGGATCGAAAGGTGTCTGATTTTTGGCACGACCATTGTTCACATAACGGCCACCTCCTTCAGCGGCAAAATACAGGTAATCTTTTTCGCCCGTATCAGACAGGTTTATCGCCTTGTTTGCCACGTTATTATTACCCCATGAGCCATTACTACTATTCCAGATTTTATTCGCATTATTTGTCGTAGCATCTATATCGCCGCTAGCCAATACGCTTACCGGGATTTTAAGACTGCTTTCACCCGAAATATTTGACAGGCTACTCAGTGCATTTTCATCATACGGATAATAAGCATACACCTTTCCGACCGTTTCCGTCAGATAGTAAGGTTTTTCACTTTTGGGGTCATAACTAAGACCTTTGCTTTCGATGGAAATCCAGTTCTCCCCTTTGACATCCCCTATATACCATACATGATGGCCTGTATAACCCGAACTCGATACATCGGGAGAATACCAGCCGGTTGCATCCGAACTGGTTACCACAACACCCAGGCCGGGAGCCGTATCATAATCGGTATAGGTAATCGCACTACCGCTTACCACCGATTTCGTTGACGCCCTCGTTCCGGCTTCCACCTTCAGGTTCGGGTTGATACCCAGTGCCACCTGGCCGTCACCGCTACCCGGTTCCGGCTCTATTCCTGTCTCTGTTTCCGTACAGCTTACCGCTGTCATCAGGGC